>Ga0265295_1000029_pt1 | contig 287393 bp, 285 predicted proteins | sample Munlansysbiofilm_FD_192503 | JGI IMG/M metagenome (GOLD analysis project Ga0265295, IMG submission 192503) | Leachate microbial communities from a municipal landfill in Southern Ontario, Canada - Methane capture system biofilm | ecosystem: Engineered > Solid waste > Landfill > Unclassified ...
GCCGGAGCAGGTGCCGGAGCAGGTGCCGGAGCAGGTGCCGGGGTGGGAGTGATCACAGGCGCTGGTTCCGGTGCCGGCGCAGGCGCGGGTGCCGGTTGGGCGCCCGTGGTGCTGCCTCCGATGATGGCGGGCTGCGTGTCGGCGATCGCCGCCGTGCCGGTTCCGGCAGTCGACGTATTGGCGGCGACAGGATCTGTCGTGCCGCCACCGCAGCCCGCAAGGGTCACCAAAGCCGCTGCGGCAAAGGTTCCCGCCTTCAAAAAGAATGAATTCATGACAACTCCCTCACTTTGACTTGCGCTGGTGCGTCCATGACCGCCGCACAGCCCAGCCATATCAAGAATGAGGCCGTTTCGACCCATGACCCCCGAAACCGCCCCGCAATACATCGAAAAAACACTTTCTGTTACATGAGGCGCGCAATCCGCTCGACCGGTTTGCGCCCTGGAACTCATCCCCCCTTTACAGAGTCTGGGCCAGCGACTTGGCAGAAGCCAAAATATGCCTGTTGCGATGCATGAATTGTCGAATTTTTCCTATGCCGAATCGATCGTCACCCCCTGACTTGCGTGTCGGATTTTTCTGATTTTTATGTCAGAATTTTCCTGTTTCCTCCGTGTACTGCTGAAATTCACGTTGAATTGACTGATCCTTCCGCAGATTTTTCAAACTGGATGCGGTGATTCCGCTCTTCTTTTGAACCTTTGCACTTCAAGCAGGCCTTATGCCTCCACACGGCCCGATGCGTGAAACGACCGATCGCCTGACCGCGCTGATCGATCAGCTTCCGGGATTTGTGTTTCGCTTGCAGCATGACGGCGGGCAACTGCGGTTCGACTTTGCCAGCGCCAGTTGCCTGACGGTCTGTGGCATAGCGCCCGCCACGTTGCAGGACTGCGCGCAGCATCTCCTGGAGCAGATCGACCCGCTGGATCTCGCGCCGTTTCATGCCGCGTTGCAGGCCAGCGTCGCTTGCGGCTTCTGGAACTGGGAAGGGCGCCTGCACACGCCGCATGGGCTCAAGTGGGTGAATATCCGGGCCCATACGCGCAGTCTCGATGCGCTCGCGGCCGAGTCCACCGGCATCATGCTCAACGTCACGCAGAGTCATCTGCGCGAATCGCAATTGCTCAACCTCTCCATCGATCTGCGCGAGATCGCCTCGCATCTGGAGTCGGTGCGCGAGGCGGAGCGGGCGCGCATGGCGCGCGACCTGCATGACGATCTGGGCCAGGTGCTCACCGCCCTGCAGATGGACGTGGCACTGCTGCGCAAGCAGTTCGGCGCTGCCCAGGCGCCGGAGCTGTTTGACAACGTCGACCGGCTCATTCGGGCCGCGGCTGAGGCCGGTCGGCGCGTCGCCTCCGAATTGCGGCCCAGCGTGCTCGACCTGGGGCTGAAGGCCGCGCTGCGCTGGATGGCCGAGCAATACGCCAAACGCTACGGTATTCGGGTGTCGACCGAGCTGGGTTACAAAAGCGCGGTCAGCGAGCTGATCGCCACCGAGCTGTTTCGCATCGCGCAGGAGGGGCTGACGAATGTGGTGCGCCATGCGCGGGCGCGCCGGGCCTGGGTGCGCTGCATCGAGGTGCAGGCACATCGAATCTGCATTTCTGTGGAGGACGACGGCATCGGCTACACGCCGCAAGAGCCGCCCGCCAGTCGCCCGTCGCTGGGCCTGCGCGGCATGCGAGAACGCGCCGCGGTCTTCGGCGGCAGCTTTGAGCTCGACCAGTCGCCGCGGGGCGGCGTGCGCGTGCAGGTGTGCATGCCGCTTGGCCCCCCGCAGTTGGCCGATGGCGCCGATGCGGCCCGGCCTCACCGATCCGCAGGAGACGACCTTGGATGAGCTGCGCGTGCTCATCATCGACGACCATGCGCTGCTGGGCGAGAGCCTGGCACGCTTTCTCGGCTCCAGCGGCATGCAGGCGATCTGGCGCGGCGATCTCGGCCAAGCCATGCAATCCATCCGCGATCAGTCCTGGAGCGTGGTGCTGCTCGACGTGTCGATGCCGCAGGGCAGCGGGCTCGATCTGCTCAAACGCATCAAGCACATGCATCCCGAGCTGCCGGTACTCATGCTGAGCATGCATCCCGAGCAGCAGTTCGCGCTGCGCGCCCTGCGCGGCGGCGCAGCGGGCTATCTCACCAAGGGCTGCAGCCCCGATGTGCTGGTCGAGGCCATTCACAAGGTCGTCCAGGGCGGCCGCTACCTCACGCCCGGCGTGGCCGAACATCTGGCCAACTACATGAACGAGGGCGAGGCGGCCGAAATACCGCATGCCCGTCTTACCGACCGGGAAATGCAGGTGTTCATGCGGCTGGTCGAAGGCAAATCGGTCAATCAGGTGGCCGAAGAACTGCACATCAGTTGCAAGACGGTGAGCACGCACAAGACGCGGCTGATGCACAAGCTCGCCCTCGACAACGACGCCGACCTGGTGCGCTACGCCATGCATCAGGGCATCGTGAGCTGAACCGGCAATCGGACAGAACGCGCTGCGGTTTTTATACTGCCGTGGATGCACACCCCCTTCTCGCCTGAGCGCGCGGTGCAACTCGCGCGTGACACCTTGGACATCGAAGCCCGCGCTCTGCTGACCCTGCGCGAGCGCCTGGCCGCTCCGCCGTTGTCTCAAGGAAACGCCGGGCCGCCCCAAGTTTCCTTGACCCCCTCGGGGGGCGGGTCGGCCAGCCGACCCTGGGGGCTCTCTACCGCGTTGGCGCAGGCAGTGCAGTGCATCCTGCAGAGCTCCGGGCGCGTGGTGGTTTCGGGCATGGGCAAGTCGGGGCATGTGGGCCGCAAGATCGCCGCCACCCTCGCCTCCACCGGCACCCCGGCCTACTTCGTGCACCCGGCCGAAGCCAGCCACGGCGACCTGGGCATGGTGACGCGCGACGATGTGTTCCTGGCCCTGTCCAACTCGGGCGAGACCGAGGAGCTCACCCGCATCGTGCCGCAGGTCAAGCGCCTGGGGGCCACGCTCATCGGCATGACCGGCCGCACCGACTCCACCCTGGCGCGGCATGCCGACATCCTGCTCGATTGCGCCGTCGAACAGGAAGCCTGCCCGCTCAACCTCGCGCCCACCGCCAGCACCACGGCGCAACTGGCGCTGGGCGACGCGCTGGCGGTGGCGCTGCTCGACGCGCGCGGCTTCGGCCCCGAAGACTTCGCCCGCACCCACCCCGGCGGCAGCCTGGGGCGCAAACTGCTCACCCATGTACGCGATGTGATGCGCAGCGGCCAGGCCGTGCCCAGCGTGCCAGAAGGCGCACCCTTCACCGCCGCGCTGATGGAAATCACCCGCAAGGGCCTGGGCATGACCGCCGTGGTCGATGCGCAGGGCGTGCTGACGGGCATCATCACCGACGGCGATCTGCGCCGCCTCATCGAAAAGGGCGCCAACCTCAACACCCTGCAGGCGCAGCAGGCCATGCACCCGCAGCCGCGCACCATCGGCCCCGACGCGCTCGCCGTCGAAGCGGTGCAATTGATGGAGCAATATCGCATCAACCAATTGCTCGTCGCCGATGCGCAGGGAAAACCCGTCGGTGCGCTGAACATGCACGACCTGTTCGCCGCCAAGGTGATTTGAGCCCTACACCGCCATGGACGCCACCCCCCGCCTCGCCTTCGATCCCGAGCTGATCCTCGCCGCCCTCGACGTGCGGCTGCTGCTGCTCGATGTGGACGGAGTGCTCACCCCCGGCGATCTGCTCTACGGCGCTCAGGGAGAAGAACTCAAGCGCTTTTCCACCCTCGACGGCCACGGCCTGAAGCTGCTGATGAGCGCGGGCATCGAGCCCGTGGTGATTTCCGGGCGCGACAGCCCCGCGCTGCGCGCGCGCATCGCCGAGCTCGGCCTGCAGCACAGCGTGTTGGGCAGCGGCGCCAAGCTGCCCGCGGCGCAAAGCCTGCTCGACCAGCTCCAGTTGAGCTGGGAACAGGTGGCCATCATCGGCGACGACTGGCCCGACCTCGCCCTGATCGCCCGCGCGGGTTTCAGCGCCGCACCGCCGCAAAGCCACCCCGAGGTGCTCGCCCGCGTGTGCCACGTCACCCGCGCCCCGGCCGGTCTGGGCGCGGTGCGCGAGGTCTGCGATCTGCTGCTGATGGCGCGCGGCGCCTACGCCGCCCTGCTGCAGGATGCGCTCGACGGCAAGCCGCACACCTCGCCGCCGGGCCGTCCCAAGGCGGGCTTTTCCCCCTCCCAACCTCCCCCACGCAGTGGGGGAGGAGTGGCTACTCCCTCCCCACTTGTGGGGAGGGCCGGGGTGGGGATGGCCCCCTCGGGGCTGAGTGCCGCGGCTCCAGTCTGGCCTGCGCCAGACTGGACGGCACGAAGGGGCGTCGCCTCGGGCGATGCCGCGCCCTGCAAGGGCAGCGCAGGCGAAGCCGAAGCGTGGGGGCCCACTCACACCCCGCCGCTGGGCCGCCCCAAGGCGGGCCTCTCCCCCTCCCAACCTCCCCCAGCAAGTGGGGGAGGAGAAGTCAGCGCTACGCAGAACATAGGATGCCCCTCCCAACCTCCCCCAGCAAGTGGGGGAGGAGAAGTCAGCGCTGCGCAAGACTCAGGATGCCCCTCCCAACCTCCCCCACGCCGTGGGGGAGGAGCGATCACTCGCGGTGATGCGCGCTCCATTTCCGACCCCATCAGCGGCACGCTGGCCGAGCCCGGCGCCGTGCAACCGAGCACACGGTGAAGCCTCCATGGGCATGAGAATGAATCTGCGCCAGTTCTGGCTGCGTCTGAGCGCCTGGGCGCCGATCCTGCTGCTGGCGCTCGCCGCCGCGTTCAGTTGGTGGGTGGCCCAGGTGGTGATGCACGCCGAGCAAGGCCCTCGACTCGGCGCGGCGCATTCCGATCAGCCCGACTACCTGCTGCGCGGGTTTTCGGCGGCAAGCTACAACGCCCACGGGCAGCTCGGCGCCGTGTTGCGCGGCACGCAGATGATGCACCTGCCTGCCTCCGACACCTTCGACATCACCGCACCGCAACTGCGTGCGATCAACCCGCAAGGCATCATCACCACGGCCAGCGCGCTGCGCGCCCTGTCCAACAAGGACGCCAGCAATGTGCAGTTGTTTGGCCAGGCGGTGGTGGAGCGCAGCGGCGTGCCCGGGCAAGCCCCGGTGATCCTGCGCGGCGAGTTCCTCAACCTCTTTCCCCGGCAACAGCTCGTGCAGTCCAACCGGCCCACGGCGGTGCAGCAAGGGCAGACCGTTTTTTCCGGCAATGCCGTGGACTTCAACGGCGTGACCGGCATCTACTCGCTGCAAGGGCGGGTGCAAGCCGTCATCGCGCCGCGCCAGACCGCGCCAGCGCCCAAGCCATGAACACCGCAACGCCCGCCCCCATCGTGCTGCTCACGGGCGCATCCAGCGGCATCGGCGCCGCGCTCGCTGCCGCCTATGCGGCGCGCGGCTGGCGGCTGGCGCTGGTCGCCCGCCGCGCCGAGTTGCTCGAACAGGTCGCGCGCGGCGCCGGGCTCGACCCCTTGGATGCCGGCCGCGTGCGCCTGATCGCGCTCGACGTGCGCGACACCGACCGCCTGCGCCTCGAAGCCGACACACTGATGCGCGAATGGGGCTGCCCGCAGGTGGTCATCGCCAACGCCGGCATCAGCCACGGCGTCGATCTGTCGCAGGCCGACGACCTCGACGTGGCCATCGACATCATGGACATCAACTGGGCGGCGGCGCTGGCCACCCTCTCCCCCTTCATCGCGCCGATGCGCGAACGCCGCAGCGGCACGCTCGTGGGCATCGCCAGCGTGGCCGGGGTGCGCGGTCTGCCCTGCCACGCCGCGTATTGCGCCAGCAAGGCCGCGCTCATCCGCTCGCTCGAAAGCCTGCGCGTGGAACTGCGCCCCAGCGGGGTGAAGGTCGTCACCCTCAGCCCCGGTTATGTCCAAACGCCCATGACCGCGGGCAACCGCTTTCGCATGCCCTTTCTCATCTCTGCGGCCGAATTCGCGCGCCGTGCCCTGCCCGCCATCGACGCGGGCCGCGCCTATGTCACCATTCCGTGGCAGATGGGATGGCTGAGCCAGTTTCTGCAGTTCGTGCCACGCGCCGTGTTCGACCGCTACGCCGGACGCTACGGCCGCAAGGCGCGCAAGGACGATACTCAACCCTGCCGCGCCATGACCCGGCGCAACCGCATGCGCCGCGACGGCAAATAAGCCGCCCAAGTCAGCCCTTGGCCGCCAGCAGCGCGGCGTCGAGGATGTCGAGGGCTTCGGCGAACACCGCGTCTGAAGTCGTCAGCGGGAACAGGAAGCGCACCACGTTGTAGTCAACCCCGCAGGTGAGCAGAATGAGCTTGCGCGCCATCGCCTCGGCCTGCACCCGCTTGGTGAAGGCGGCGTCTGGCAGGCCGGTGGCAGGGTCGTTGAACTGCACCGCCACCATCGCCCCCAGACCGCGCACGTCGGCGATCTGCGGCACGTCGCTGCGGCGCGCGTTCAGCCGGGCCTTGAGCTGATCGCCCAGCTTCTGCCCGCGCGCGGGCAATTGCTCCTCGCGCATGATATCGATCACGGCATGCGCGGCGGCGATGGCCAGCGGGTTGCCGGCGTAGGTGCCGCCCAGGCCGCCGGGGGCGGGCGCGTCCATGATCTCGGCGCGGCCCGTCACGGCCGACAGCGGCATGCCCGAGGCCAGCGATTTGGCGATGGTCATCAGATCAGGGAGCACGCCGGTCTGCTCGAAATAGTGCTCCATCGCGAACAGCTTGCCGGTGCGGCCGAAGCCGGTCTGCACCTCGTCGGCGATGAGCACGATGCCGTGCTCATCGCACAGTTCGCGCAGCCACTTCACCGCCTCGGCCTGTATGACGTTGAAGCCGCCCTCGCCCTGGATGGGCTCGAAAATGATGGCGGCCACGCGCGAGGACTCGATGTCGGCCTTGAAAATATGTTCCACCGCCTTCTTCACCTCGTCCAGCGGCACGCCTTCGGCCGGGAAGGGCGCGTGGTAAATCTCCGGCGGGAAGGGGCCGAAACCGGCCTTGTACGGCTGCACCTTGCCGGTCAGCGACACGGCAAACAGGCTGCGGCCATGAAACGCACCGCTGAAGGCGATCACCCCGCCGCGCCCGGTGTGGGCGCGGGCGATCTTGACGGCATTCTCCACGGCCTCCGCACCGGTGGAGAACAGCGCGGTTTTCTTGGCATGGCTGCCGGGCGTGAGGGCGCCCAGCTTTTCGGCCAGGCTGACATAGCTCTCATACGGCACGACCTGATAGCAGGTGTGGGTGAAACGCTCCAATTGCTGCGAGATCGCCGCGACGACCTTGGGATGACGATGGCCGACGTTGAGCACGGCGATGCCGCCGGCGAAGTCGATGTAGCGCTGGCCCTCGACGTCCCAGAGCTCGGCGCCCTCGGCGCGGTCGGCATAGAAGCCGGCCATGACGCCGACGCCGCGCGGGGTGGCAGCGGCGCGGCGGGCCTGCAGTTGTTCGTTCAGTGAGTGGTTCATGATGCGTCTCCAAAAGATTCCCCCTCCCGGCCTCCCCCACCTTGTGGAGGAGGTGAGATCGCTCCCTCCCCACCTGTGGGGAGGGCCGGGGTGGGGAGGGTTCAATTCGCGCTGTCGATACGAATCCAGGTGGTCTTGAGTTCGGTGTACTTGTCGAAGGCGTGCAGCGATTTGTCGCGCCCATTGCCCGACTGCTTCACACCGCCGAAGGGCACGGTGATGTCGTCCTCGTCGTACTGGTTGACGTGCACGGTGCCCGACTGCAAGGCGCGCGACACGCGCACCGCGCGGTCGAGGTTGCGCGTCCACACCCCCGCGTGCAGACCGTAGGCGCTGTCGTTGGCCAGGGCGATGGCTTCGTCCTCCGTGTCGAAGCGGATGACCGACAGCACCGGGCCGAAAATCTCTTCGCGGGCGATTTTCATGCTGTTCTTCACGCCGTCGAACACCGTGGGCGCCACATATTGCCCGCCCGTTTCCTGCAGCGCGCGGCAGCCGCCGGTCACGCACTTGGCGCCTTCATCGATGCCGGCCTGGATGTAGCCGAGCACGGTCTGCGTCTGGGTTTCGTCCACCAGCGCGCCCAGCACGGTCGAGGCGTCCAGCGGGTCGGCCGGGTGGTACTGCGGGGTGAGCGCGGCGAGCTTGTCCACGAACGCATCGGCGATGCTGTCCTGCACCAGCAGGCGCGAGGGCGCGTTGCAGCTCTCGCCCTGGTTGTAGAACATGCTGCCGATGGACGTGGCCGCAGCACGGTCGAGATCGTCGAAGTCGGCGAACACGATATTGGCCGACTTGCCGCCGAGTTCGTTGTAGACGCGCTTCAAGTTGCTGCGGCTGGCGTATTCGAGCATGCGACGCCCGGTGCGGGTGGAGCCGGTGAAGCCGATGGCGTCCACGTCCATGTGCAACGCCAGCGCTTCTCCGGCCTCATGGCCGAAGCCGGGCACGACGTTGAACACGCCTTCGGGCAGACCCGCCTCCAGCGCCAGTTCGGCCAGGCGCAGCGCGGTGAGCGGCGATTTTTCGGAGGGCTTGAGCACCACGCTGTTGCCCGCGGCCAGCGCCGGCCCCAGCTTCCACGAGGCCATGAGCATGGGGTAATTCCAGGGCACGATGGCGCCGACCACGCCCACAGGCTCGCGGCGGATGAGCGCCAGCGCGTCGGCGCCGGTGGGGGCGATTTCGTCGTAGATCTTGTCCACCGCCTCGCCGTACCACTGGATGCACCGTGCTGCGGCCGGCACATCGGTGGACAGGCTGTTCTTGATCGGCTTGCCCATGTCGAGGGTTTCGAGCAGCGCGAGTTCGTCGCGCGCGGCGCGCATCGATTCGGCGAAGGCCACCAGCACTTTCTTGCGCGCAGCGGGCGGCTGCCCGGCCCAGCGGCGGTCGGCAAAGGCGGCGCGGGCCGAGGCCACGGCGCGGTCGATGTCGGCCTGCTTGCCGCGGGCGACGCGGGCGATCACCTTGCCGTCGACGGGCGAGATGCAGTCGAACAGGCTGCCGTCGGTCGCGGCCCAGCGGCGGCCGTCGATCACCATGCGGCCGTCGATGCCGCGCGAGAGCAGGTCGTCGGCGCGCTGGTGCCAGATGCGGTTGAAGTTCTCGGTCATGCGAATCTCCTGAGTGATGTGTCTAATTCTTCTGCGCCATGATGGCGTAGTGCTTACGCACCCGGGTGTGGTTTTCCCAGATGCCTGATGAGCGCCCCCAGGGCTGGCCTACGCCCAGTTCACCTCCCCTCGGCGGTCATGAGCCTGGCGCCAAACCCCTTGGCCTGCTCAGGTTCTGCATCCATACGCAGGGCCTGCGCGGCCTGCCTGGCGCGCTGACGCTCGCGCCGCGCCATCAGCAGGCTGCTCACCGCCACCGCAATGATGACCAGATAAACCGTGATGGCGCCGACCACATTGATCGTGGGACTCAGCCCCAGGCGGGCGCGCGAGAAAATCACCACGGGCAGCGTGGTTGCACCCGGCCCGGAGAGGAAGGCGGAAATCACCACTTCGTCGAGCGACAGCGAGAAGGCCAGCAGCCAGGCGGAAACCAGCGCCTGTGAGATGGACGGCAGGGTGACCAGCATGAACACCTGGAAGGGACGGGCGCCCAGATCCATTGCGGCCTCTTCGATCGACCGATCCATTTCCTTGAGCCGCGACTGGATGACCACGGCGGCATAAGAGATCGCCATCACCGTATGCCCGATATAGATGGTGAAAAACCCCTTCTGCGGAAACCCCAGCGCCTTCTGCACCGTGACGAAAAACAGCAGCAGCGCCAGCGCGATGACCACCGTGGGCATGACCAGCGGGATGTTGATCATGAAATTGAGCAGGCTCTTGCCGGCGAAGCGCCGGTAGCGCACCAGCGCGAACGCCGCCAGGGTACCCAGCAGCACCGAGGTCGTGGCGGTGGCCAGCGCCACCTTGAGCGACAGGATCAGGCCGCTGATGACTTCATGGTCGTGCACCACCGCGCCATACCACTTGAGCGTCCACCCGCCCCAGATGGTGACCATGCGCGAATCGTTGAACGAGTACACCACCAGCACCACGATGGGCAGGTAGAGAAACACATAGACCACGAGCATCCAGGTCAGCGGCAGCACGGCGGTCTTTTTCATCGCGTGCCCTCCAGAGCCTTGGTCTGATACCTGTTGAACACCGCGATCGGCAGCAGGATGAGCACGATCATCACGATGGCCACCGCCGAGGCGCGCTGCCAGTCGAGGTTGAGGAAGAACTCGTTCCACATCACCCGGCCGATGTTGAGCGTGGACGGGCCGGCGAGCAGTTCGGGAATGACGTATTCGCCCACCGCGGGAATGAACACCAGCAGGCTGCCGGCGATGATGCCCGACCTGGACAGCGGCACGGTGACGAGCCAGAAGGTCTTGAACGGCGTGGAGCCCAGATCGGCTGCGGCCTCGACCAGCCGGTGATCCATTTTGACCAGCGTGGCGTACAGCGGCAGGATCATGAAGGGAATGTAGCCATACACCATGCCCACCATGAAGGAGAACTCGGTGAACATCATGCGCAGCGGGGTATGGATGATGCCGACCCACATCAGGAACTGATTGACCAGGCCGTTGACGTCGAGCAGGTTCTTCCAGGCGTAGATGCGGATCAGGAACGAGGTCCAGAACGGCAGCATCACCAGCATCAGCAGGGCGGGGCGCAGCGTGGCCCTGGCGCGGGCGATGAAGTAGGAAAACGGATAGCCGATCACCAGGCACAGCACCGTGGTCAGCAGCGCGTACCACAGCGAAGAAAGATAGGTGAGGATGTAGAGGCTGTCGCGCACCAGCGCCAGGTAGGGCGTGAAGCGGATGTGCACCTGCAGCGCATCATGCGCATAGCTGACGATCGGATCGAAGCCGATGCCCAGCGCGTCGGTTTCCGACACGCTGATCTTGAGCAGAATGAAAAAAGGCGCCAGCAGAAAGGCCAGCAGCCAGATCTGTGGAATGCCGATGACGACCTTGCGGCCCCAGTGGGTCGGTCGGCGGCGTTCGCCTGTCGGACGAAGTGGCTTCATGGCGCAGCAACCTCAGCGGTTCAGGACGACGACATCGCTGCCGTCCCACCAGGCATGGACCTTCTGGCCGCGCAGCAGCCGCGATTCCTCGTGGCGCGCGGCATTCTCGCGGGTCACCTTGATCACCATGCCGTCGTCCAGCAGCACGTGGAACAGCGTGTACTTGCCGAAATAGGCGATCCCTTCGATGCTGCCTCGGACGCAGTTGTAGCCGTGTTCGGCCGGCGATTCGCGCTGCTCGACCGTCGGTTCGCGCTCCTGCAGGCAGATCTTCTCGGGCCGGATCGCCACGTGCACCGGCATGCCCTCGGTGCCGGTGATGCCGTGGCTGACGTAGTGCCGGCATTGCGGCGATGCGATCACCACGTGGTCGGGTTCGTCGACTTCGACCCGGCCGGCGAACAGGTTGACGTCGCCGATGAAGTCGGCGACGAACAGGCAGTTGGGTGTTTCGTAGACTTCCACGGGCGTTCCCAATTGCAGGAAGCGGCCGTCGCGCATGACCGCGATGCGGTCGGCCATGGTCATCGCTTCCTCCTGGTCGTGGGTGACGATCACACAGGTGACGCCGACCTGGCGCAGGATGTTGACCAGTTCGATCTGGGTGCGCTCGCGCAGCTTCTTGTCGAGTGCGGCCAGCGGTTCGTCGAGCAGCAGCAGGCGCGGGCGCCTGGCCAGACTGCGCGCAAGTGCCACGCGCTGCTGCTGCCCGCCCGAGAGCTGGTGCGGCTTGCGTTTGGCGTAGGGCTTGAGCTGCGCCAGTTCGAGCATTTCGGCCACGCGCTGCGCGATCTGGTCCCTGGGCATGTGGTCGCGGCGCAGCCCGAAGGCGATGTTGTCGTAGACCGTCAGATGCGGGAACAGCGCATACGACTGGAACATCATGTTGATCGGCCGCTCATAGGGCGGCAGGTCGGTGATGTCGTCGCCTTCGAGAAAAATGCGGCCGGCTGTCGGCGTCTCGAAACCGCCCAGCATGCGCAGCAGGGTGGATTTGCCGCAGCCGCTCGATCCGAGCAGGGCGAAAATTTCTCCCTTTTGAATGTCGAGATTGATGTCATTGACTGCGACCACCTCGTCGAAACGGCGGGTGATGCCGTCGATGCGCAGAAAAGGGTTTTCGCTCGGGGAAGTGGGCGTCACAGCGCGGGCTCCATCGTCGCTCTGGCGAGTTGGGTGAGTGGCGGGGTGAGGCAGCGCTCTCGTCGAACCGTGACGGGAGCGCCGCAGGACGTTGCGATTACAGACCGGTCTTGAACTTGGTGTACAGGCGCGTCACCAGACGACGCTGCTCGGGGGTATAGACCTTGGGCGGAATCAGCTTGGCCACCATGTCGGGCTTGAGGAACACGAAGTCGTTGTCCTTGATGCTGCCATCGACATACGGCAGCGACGACGGCACCGGGTTGGCGTAGGTGACTTCGTTGGTGTCGGCCGCAGCCACCTTGGGCTCGAGCACATAGTTCATCCACTTGTAGGCGTTGTCGACGTTCTTCGCATCCTTGGGGATGGCCATGGTGTCGATGAACACGACGGCGCCATGCGTGGGCGGAAACACCTCGATGTCCTGCTTGTTCTTGGCGGCCTTGGCGCGTGCGGCGGCAATGCCCATATCGCCCGACCAGCCCAGCGACATGCAGATCGAGCCGCCGGCCAGGTCGTTGATATAGCCCGAGGACGAGAAAATGCTCACGTCCTTGCGGATCTTGCCCAGCATGGCGTAGGCCTTCTCGAAGTCGGCCGCGTTCTGGGTATCCTGCGCAATGCCGAGGTAGTTGAATGCGGCCTCCATGATGTCGCCGCCCGAGTCGAGCATGGAAATGCCGCAGGACTTGATCTTGTCGGCATAGGTGGGGTTGAAGATCAAGTCCCAGGGGTTGGCCGGCATGGGGGTGTCGCCCAGCGCCTTTTTCACCTGGGTGACGTTGATGCCCACCGTGGTGTAGCCCCACATCCAGGGAATGAGGTATTTGTTGCCCGGGTCGACCGCGGCGAGCTGCTTCATCAGCCCCGGATCGAGGTTCTTGTAGTTGGGGATCTTGGCCTTGTCGAGCGGGTGCAGCAGCCCGCCCTTGATGTCGATGGCCGCCCAGTTCGACGACGGCACGACGATGTCATAGCCCGTGTCGCCGGCCACCATCTTGGCGAACAGGGTTTCGTTGGAGTCGAAGGTGTCGTAGCGCACCTTGATGCCGGTGGCCTTCTCGAAACCGGGCACGGTGGTCGGGGCGATGTAGTCGGACCAGTTGTAGATGTTGAGCACGCCCGCGGCTTGCGCTGGGGCAGCAGCGCCGAAGGTCAGCGCCGCGGCGCCAGCCAGGCAGGCCGCCAGCAGCTTGCGGCGGACTGACTTCGTATGCAGTTTGTGTGACATGAAGTACCTCTCAAGTGTGTATGAAGCCCAATCGAAAACAACAGATGAAGCGGGGTAAGTCTTTGCAATTTCCATACCCGTATGTGCCGCAACAGACCGGAACGGAAGGGGCGGGTTGGGTTTATACCAAGCCCTGCGCGCGCAGACCCGAGAGCGTGTCGTCCAGGCTGCGGCGGATGCGGCGGATCATCTCGTCGATGTCGTCGTGGCTCATCACCAGCGGCGGAGCGATGATCATGCGTTCTTCCACGGCGCGCATCACCACGCCGTTCCTGAAGCAGTGGTCGCGGCAGACATAGCCCACGCCCAGTTTGGCCGGGAACAGCGTGCGGCTGGCCTTGTCCTTGTACAGCACCAGCCCGGCGACCATGCCCAGGGAATCGACATCGCCCACCAGCGGGTGGTCGGCCAGGGTGGCGAACTGCGCCTTCAGGTAAGGCGCTGTGTCTGTCGCCACGCGCTCGACCACGCCTTCGTCGCGCAGCGCCTTGACATTGGCAATCGCCACGGCGCAGCAGGTCGGGTGTCCCGAGTAGGTGAAGCCGTGGTGAAACTCGCCGCCCTGCTCGATCAGCACCTTGGCCACGCGTTCGCCCACCAGCACCCCGCCCAGCGGCAGGTAGCCCGAGGTGACGCCCTTGGCGAAGGTGATGAGGTCGGGCCTGGAGTCGATGTGCGGATGCTGGCAGCCGAACCAGGTGCCCAGGCGGCCAAAGCCGCAGATGACTTCGTCGGAAATCAGCAGGATGCCGTACTGGTCGCAGATGCGCTGAATCTCCGGCCAGTAGCTCGCCGGCGGAATGATGACCCCGCCCGCGCCCTGCACCGGCTCGCCGATGAACGCGGCCACCTTGTCGGCGCCGAGTTCGAGAATCTTGGCCTCCAGCCAGCCCGCGGCGCGCAGGCCGAAGTCGTGCGCGCTCTCGCCCGGCTGTCCGTGCTGCAATTGATAAGGCTGGTCGATGTGGGTGATGCCCGGCAGCGGCAGGTCGCCCTGTTCGTGCATGCCGCTCATTCCGCCCAGCGAGGCGCCGCCCAGCGTGCTGCCGTGGTAGGCGTTGTGGCGGCTGATGATCGTCTTGCGCTGCGGCTGACCCATCAGATCCCAGTAGCGGCGCACCAGGCGGATGATGGTGTCGTTGCCCTCGGAGCCCGAGTTGGTGAAGAACACATGGTTGAAGCCGGGCGGCGCCACCTGCGGCAGCAGCGCGGCCAGCTCGGCGGCGGGCGCCGTGGTGGTCTTGAAAAAGGCGTTGTAGAACGGCAGGGTCTGCATCTGCCGCGTGGCCGCATCGACCAGGTCCTGGCGGCCATAGCCGAGATTGACGCACCACAGCCCGGACATGCCGTCGATGATCTCGTTGCCTTCCGAGTCCCAGATGCGCACGCCCTCGCCGCGCACGATCACGCGGCTGCCTGCGGCGTTCAGGCTTTGCGTGTCGGTGAAGGGGTGCAGGTGATGCGCCGCGTCCTTGGCGCGCAGCGCGGCGGTATCGAACTGAGGAAGATCATTGGGTTTCATGCGAATCTCCGTTGAATGTCGGTTTGTCGTTGGATCTGCGGCCGATCAGACATGCAGCAGCAGGTGCTCGCGCTCCCAGGGGCTGATGACTTTCATGAACTCGGCGTACTCGCTCATCTTCACCGCCTTGTAGATGCCGCAGAAGCGCTTGCCCAGAATGGCTTCGAGCTCGGGCACGTCGTCGAGCATGCGCACCGATTCCGACAGGCTTTGCGGCAGCGGTATGGCGTTGGGCGCCGCGTAGGCATTGGTCTTCATCTCGGGCAGCGGCTCGATCTGGTTGACCATGCCCAGATAGCCGCAGGCCAGGCTGGCCGCCAGCGCGACATAGGGATTCGCGTCGGCGCCGATGACGCGGTTTTCCATGCGCCGGTTCTCCGGCCCGGAATTGGGAATGCGGATGCCCACGGTGCGGTTGTCGGCCCCCCATTCGACATTGGTCGGCGCTGCCGTATTGGCCACCAGCCGCCGGTACGAGTTCACATACGGCGCGAACAGCGCCATGACATGCGGAATGTATTTCTGCAGGCCGCCGATGTAGTGGCGGAACAGCTCCGACGCTGTGCCGTCGGGATTGCTGAACACATTCATGCCGGTCTTGCGATCGACGATGCTCTGGTGCACATGCATGGCGCTGCCGGGTTCGCCCGCCATCGGCTTGGCCATGAAGGTGGCGAACATATTGTGGCGCAGCGCCGCTTCGCGCAGCGTGCGCTTGAAGAAGAACACCTTGTCGGCCAGATCGAGCGGGTCGCCGTGCAGGAAGTTGATCTCCATCTGCCCGGCGCCGACTTCGTGAATCAGGGTATCGACATCCAGATCCATCGCCTCGCAATAGTCGTAGATGTCCTCGAACAGCGGATCGAACTCGTTGACGGCGTCGATGCTGTAGTGCTGGCGCGAGGTTTCGGCGCGGCCCGAGCGGCCCACCGGCGGGCGCAGCGGCTGGTCGGGGTCGGTGTTCTTGTCCACCAGATAGAACTCCAACTCGGGCGCGACCACCGGCGCCCAGCCCTTTTCGGCGTAGATCCTGAGCATGTTCTTCAGCACCGTGCGCGGGGCGTAGTCGAGCGGCTCGCCGTCCTTGAAGTAGCAGTCGTGGATGACCTGCGCCGTGGGATCGGTGGCCCAGGGCACGACGCGCGCCGTGCTGGGATCGGGCACCAGATTCATGTCGCGGTCGGTATCGGCGATCAGGGTTTCCAGGCGCTCGTCCTCGGGCCAGTTGCCGGTCACGGTCAGGCCGATGATGCTTTCGGGCAGACGCATGCCGCGGTCTTCGGTGAACTTGCTGCGCGGCAGGATCTTGCCGCGCGCCACTCCGGTCAGGTCGGGCACGAGGCACTCGATTTCGGTGATGCGTTGGGCGTTGAGCCAGCCTTCAAGGTCGTTGAAGGTCCATTGTTTGCGGTTGTCGCTGCTGCTCATGATGAGATTTCCGGTTTGCGTTTCTAGTGCAGTGTTTCGCAAATGGCTTGACAGGATGAAACCGATGGATTTTTTCGCCAGGCAAGGCGCAACCCCGCAGCTCTATTGGGCATAGGGCAAGGGGTTGCAACGCAGCATGGCGGAAAAAGACACGGTTTCATGGCAAGTGATTTGCGAGACACTGTACTTGGATGATTCCAATGAATACGTCCGCTTTGAACGCCAAAGGCGGACGCGAGATGCTTCAGGCAGCGCGTGCCAGCAGGCCATCGCGCTTGCGCGCGGCGAACTGCCGACAGGCCTTGCCGAAAGCGGCATAGAGCGCGCGCGACACGGGGTTTTGCGCGGCCTGCCATTCGGGATGCCACTGCACCGCCAGCAAAAAGCCGGCGTCGGTGCGGTGCGCGGGTTGATAGGTGTAAGCCTCGATCAGGCCGTCGGGCGCGTGCGCCTGCGCCAGCAGATCGGGCGCGAGGGTCTGGATGCCCTGACCATGCAGGCTGTTGACCTCCCAGGAATCGGCGCCGACGATGGCCGCCAGCATGCCGCCGGGCACGGCCCGCACGCGATGCGCGGGGCCGTATTGTCCGGCGGCGTCGAGCGCCTCGTTTTCGCGGTGATCGTCGAAACCCGGCGTGTTGTGCACCTCCTGCAGCAGCGTACCGCCGAGGGCCACATTGATTTCCTGGAAGCCGCGACAAATGCCGAACACCGGAATGCAGCGGGCGATGGCCGCCCGGATCAGCGGCAGCGTGGTGGCATCGCGCGCCGGGTCGGCCGGCGATTCGGGGTTGCTCAAGGTCTGGCCGTAATGATGCGGTTCGATATTCGAGGGCGAGCCGGTGAACACCAGTCCGTCCACACCGTCGAGCACCGCGTCGATCGGCAGATCGGCGCCCATCGACGGCAACAGCAACGGCAGCACCCCGGACAGCGGCAGCAGCGGATCGACATATTTCTGCGCCACCGCATAGGTCGGGTGCCCGCCCAACGGCTTCAGGTCGGTGGTGACGGCGACGAGGGGATATGAAACGGGGGAAGACGGCATGATCGGCAACGATAACGCAAGAACGAAAAAGGGTGGTCGGACACGTTCACCATCATGGTGCAACACAGCAGACCCTCCAAGCCTGGAACAGCCCCATTGTCGCGCCCGGATTTGGTGCAACGCAACATGCGCGCGCACCATTTCAGAAACAAAAAACCTAGGGTTTTCGATAGGTTAGCGTGATTCCATGACCTCAATTTAGCTGCCAACTGGTACTCTCGGAAGTGCCACTCCCCGCTTTTGTCATGGAGCCAATCCCGGCTTCATACCGTCCATGCGCCCGCTTGCCCTTTTCGAACTCCTGCTCACCGAACTTCAGCGCGCCGAAGGCGAAGGCGACGTCAGCCCGGCTCCGCCGCTGAACCGGCGCCTGTATCTCTCGCTGCGCGGCGCCATTCTGGCCGGACGCATCACCGCCGGGGTGCAACTGCCCTCCACGCGCGACCTGGCGCGCGACCTGGGCCTGTCGCGCAACACGGTGATGTCGGCCATCAACCAGCTCACCGCCGAAGGCTACCTCACCGCGCGGCAGGGCAGCGGCACCTTCGTCTCCGAGACCCTGCCCGAACTCGGGCCGCTGAGCCCCGCGCGCGGACGCAAACCGGCGCAGGCCCAGGGTGCAGGCGCCTCGCCGCGCGAACTCTCGCAGCGCGGCCAACTGCTGACCGCGCAGTCGGGCTCGGCGGATTTCGAAGTCCAGCCCTTTGCGCCAGGCGAGATCGAGTTCGCCGAATTCCCCATTCATCTCTGGCAAAAGCTGCAGGCCAAGTATTGGCGCAGCCTCGACCGCGACCTGCTCGATTATGGACAGGAAGGCGGCTATATGCCGTTGCGCGAGGCCATTGCCGGCTACCTCAGTCTGTCGCGCTCGGTGCGGGTCACGCCCGAGCAGGTGCTCATCACCTCGGGCACGCAGCAGTCGCTCGACCTGGCCGCGCGCCTGCTCACCGATCACGGCGACGAGGCCTGGGTGGAAAACCCCTGCTACTGGGGCGCACGCCGGGCGCTGCAGGCCGCCGGGCTGAAACTCAAACCCATCGAGGTGGACCTGGAGGGCATGGCGCCATCGGCCGCCGACTGGCAGCAGGGGCGGCCGCGGCTGATCTACGTCACGCCCTCGCATCAATACCCGCTCGGCCATGTGATGAGCCTGCAACGCCGCCGCGCCCTGCTGCAGTTCGCCGCGCAGCAGCGCTGCTGGATTTTCGAGGACGACTACGACAGCGAGTTCCGCTTCGGCGGCCGACCCTACGCCAGTCTGCAGGGGCTCGACGATCATGCGCAGGTGCTTTACTCGGGCACGTTTTCCAAGGTGATGTACCCCGGCATCCGTCTGGGTTATCTGGTGGTGCCGACCGATCTGCTCCCCGCGTTCAACACCGGGCTGTACGATCTGTACCGCCCCGGTCAGCTCATGCTGCAGGCAGCTCTGACCGATTTCATCACCGAGGGGCATCTGGGCACCCTGATCCGCCGCCTGCGCGTGGCCTATCAGGCACGGCGCGACGAGTTGGCGCGGCGCATCCAGCGCTGTCTGGGAGAGAGGGTGCAGATTTCCGGCCAGGAGTCCGGCTTGCATCTGTGCCTGCTGTTCACGCCGCAGTGCGGTGAGGTGGACGACGAAGCCATCGCCCGCGCCGCCGACGCCCAGGGCATGACGGTGCGGCCGCTATCGCGTTACTACCTGAGCCAACCCAGACAACGCGGGCTGATCCTCGGCTACGCCTACGTGCCCACCGAGCGCGTGCCGCCGTGGGCGCAGAAGCTGTGCCTGCTGATCCGCGATCGGTTGACTGACTGAGCCAGCCTCAAGCTGCGGCGTGGGCCACGCCCGCGAGCTGTTCCATGCGGGCCTTGTCATCTCGTAATTCGGCCGCATCGCCCGAAAACACGATCTCGCCTTCAGACAGCACATAGGCGCGATCGGCCAACTGCAACGCGAGAAAGGCGTTCTGTTCGACCAGCAGCACCGAAATCCCCTCTTCCTTCATGCGATCTACCGTGCGCATGACCTCCTGCACGATCACGGGCGCCAACCCTTGGGAGGGTTCGTCGAGGATGAGCAGCTTGGGATTGAGCAGCAGCGCACGGGCAATGGCCAGCATCTCCTGCTCGCCGCCTGAAAGACGCCCCGCCTTGCTGGTGCGCCGTTCGTGCAAGCGGGGAAACAACTGGTACACCGCATCGATATTCCAGCGCCCGGCCGTCTCGCGGGCGACCAGCAGGTTCTCGTGCACGGTGAGGTGACCGAAAATTTTCCGGCCTTCGGGCACATACCCCACGCCGGCCGCCGCGACGCGGTGCGGCGATGCGCCTGTCATGGCATGGCCGAAGATTTTGATCTGGCCGCGGCGTGGCGGCGTCAGCCCCATGATGGATCGCATGGTGGTGGTTTTACCGGCGCCATTGCGGCCCAACAGGGCGACGAGTTCGCCTTCGTCCACGGTCATCGACACGCCCTTGAGAATGTGGCTTTTGTCGTAATAGGTGTGAATGGCGTCGAGTTCTAAGACGGATGTCATGACTGGTAATTCCCGGTAATCGGTTCGATGTTGCGCCGCTCAGGCCGCCTGGCCCAGGTAGGCGGCCTGGACTCGCGGGTTGGCGGCGACTTCTTCGGCATTGCCCTCGGCCAGCATGGCACCGTTGTCGAGCACGGTGATGCGGTCGGCGATGCCGAACACGATTTCCATGTCGTGCTCGACGAACAGAGTCGTGATGCCCTGGTTTTTGTTCAGATCTCGAATCAACGCGGTCATGTGATGCGTTTCTTCGTCACCCATGCCGGCGGTAGGCTCGTCGAGCAGCAGCAGTTTGGGATGCCGGGCCAGCGCCAATCCCACCTCGACAACCCGCTGATCACCGTGCGACATGGCGCCGGTAACCCGATCGGCCTTCCCATTGATTTTGACCAGATACATCAACTCCTCTACCTGTCGATCGATGCGCGCCCGCAACGCCCGGCTCATCCACGGCCGAAGGCTCACGCCCTGCGCCACTTCAACGGCAATGCGCAGGTTCTCATACACCGTGAGCGAGCGGAAAATCTCCGTGATCTGGAAGGTACGAATGATGCCGCGCTTGACCAAGGTGCTGGGGTTGACGGTTTGGATCGGCTGGCCGTCGAAGATGATCCGCCCCTCACTCGGCGGGAAGAAACCGCTGATGAGGTTGAACAACGTGGTTTTACCCGCGCCATTGGGTCCGATGAGCGCGCGCAACTCGCCGGGCTGCACGCTGAGCGAAATGTCCTTCAGGGCCTGCACCGCGCCAAAGCGACGCGACACCGATTGCAATTCGAGCAAGGGGCTCATCGCTTCTCCGTCCTGAGTTTGTGCAGGAACCCCATGATGCCCATGGGGAAAAACAGCACCGACAGAATGAAAATCAGGCCGATGACCGACATCCAGTTCTGCGTCACCGTGCTGGCGTAATCGCGTGCGGCGACAAAAATGATCGCACCGACGAACGGCCCCCAGAAACTGCGCATCCCGCCCAGCACGGCGATGATGACGAAATCGCCAGAGAGCGAGTAGTTCAGCAGATTGGGCGAGGCGAAGTTATCCAACAGCGCATTGAGCCCGCCTGCAAGGGCCACGACAAAGCCCGAAATCGCAAACGAGAGCGCCGCGTATTTCTGCACATTCGCCCCCAGAAAGGTGAGCCGCTTGTGGTTTTCGCGCACGGCAACGAAGGTATGGCCAAGCGGTGAGTTCAACACCACCCAGAGCGCCAGCGCGCCCAGCGCAAAGCACAGCACCACCAGGTAATAAAACCCGGTGTCGTTCATCGACCAGACCCATCCGGGAAAATGCAGGGCGTGCCGCGAAAAACCCGTCAGTCCGTCGAGACCGCCGGTCACGACATTCCAGCGCACCGCGATGAAATAAAACATCTGCCCGATGGCGATGGTGATCATGGCGAAGTAAATGCCACGACGGCGCACGACCACGGGCGCCAGCACTGCCGCCGCAAGACCGCCCAGCAAAGTGCCGCCGATGAGCGCAAGCGCCACGTTGTGGGTGTAGTACTTGAGCATCAGCCCCACGCCGTAAGCGCCCAGACCGAAGTAGGCCGCATGGCCGAAGGACAGGCCACCGGTGAACCCGAGCACCAGGTTCAACCCCATCGCCGCCAAGGCATAGATGAGCACCCGCGAGGCAAGATCATCGTAGCCGCCAAGGTAATGCAGCCAGAGGGGCGCCGTGAGCAACGCGGCGGCGAGGATCGCAAGACCAAGCCAATTCGATCGCGCCCCCCCTGTGCCTGCGCCCGTGGGCAATTGTCCTGAGGCGTTCTGTTTGGAAATCGTTTGAGCATTCATTCAAGCAGGCCCTCCTGGCCCATCAGTCCGCGCGGTCGCACGATCAGCATCAAGGCCATGATGAGGTAGATCACCACTTCGCTGGCGGCCGGGTAAAAACTCGTCGTGATGCCGGCAGCAGCGCCGATGAGCAGGCCGCCGAGCATCGAGCCCAGCAAGGAGCCGACGCCCCCGACGACGATGGCGACGAAAGCCGGCATCAGCAACCCGTCACCCATCGTCGGATCGAGGCCGAGCTGCCCCGCCGCCAGAATGCCCGCGATGCCCGCGAAGATGATGCCGATGACAAAGTTCGCCGTGCGCAGCAAATAGATGTTCACCCCCATGGCCGAAACCGTTTCGAGATCGGCGTTACCTGCACGAATACGAATGCCCAGTCGCGTATAACGCAAGATGGCGAATAACGCGCCAGTGCCGATCAGCGCCACGGCCACGACGAACAGGCGGTAGCCCGTCAGAAAAAAATAGGTTTGACTCAGGGGGTGCCCCAAAGACTGCGGAATCGTCAAGGGCACGCCTGTGGCGCCCCAGATGGTGCGGATCATGTCTTGAATGATCAAGGCGAGGCCGAATGTCAACAACAAGGTGTAAAGCGGATCGCGGCCATAGAGACGACGGATGAGCAGCCGCTCGACCACCAAACCAACCGCGCCCGCCAGCAAGGGCGCCACGATGAGCGCCCCCCAGAAGCCCAGATGAGGCTCGAGCGTGTAGGCGAAATACGCCGCCAGCGCCATGAAAGCGCCATGCGCGAAATTGATGGTGTTGTTCAGGCCGAGAATGAGCGCCAGCCCAAGCGCCATGAGGGCATAAAAGGCGCCGGTGATCAGCCCATTGAAGGTGTTGAACAGAAGGATCAGGTCCACAGTAAGGCCTCGGGATGCAAAACGGGGTTTCAGAGCACGACTCCCCACCTCACCAGTCCTGAGTCTCGTGGCGCGCAGCAACCGCTGCGAGGCCCGCAGCATGGGCGCAGCCTCGCAGCAAACACGGCAGAAAAAGGCGGGGTACGGTTGTTCGGCCTCGCTCAGGCCTTGGGCAGCTCGCAGCCGGACACTGAAGCGGGTAGGGCGATCTTGCTTCCGGGCACGACTTCGGCCACATGGAACAGATTGGGATATTTCCCGCCCTTGACCACCTCGCCCGGGTACATGCCGCTCAGGAGTTGGTGATCCGCAGCGCGGTAAACCGCCTGGCCGGGTTTCAGCGCCACTTCCGGCGGCAGGGCCAGACCTTCCATCGCCCGTACCACTCTGTCCGTGTCGGTCGATTGGGCCCTGGCCACCGCCAGCGCGATAGCATGGGTGCTGGCATAGCCGAACCAGGACCGGGCCGAAGGGTATTCGCCGCCCGACGCCGCCTTGTAGCTTTCGACGAAAGAGGCCACATGCGGCACCTTCGGTTGATTCCAGTACCACTCCATGGTCCACCAGCCGTAGCGGGCGGTTTGCGGCAGGGCCTGTAGCGGCTCGAGCTCCATCATCGAGCCGCCTACCGCCATGGATTTGTCCAGGCCGAACTGCGTGATCTGCTTCATGCAGTTGACCAGATCATTGCCCGCCACCAGCAGGCACAGCACGTCGGGCGAGGTGGCCTTGGCGTTGATGAGGTAGGAGGTGAAATCGGTGGTGCCCAGCGGCGTCAGCGCGGCCCCCGCAACAAAGCCGCCTACCTTTTTGAGCTGCTTGGTGTAATCGGCCTGCAACGCATGACCGAAGGCGTAATCTGGCGTGATGAAGTACCACTTCTTGCCGAACTTCTTGTAGAGCAGATCGAAATCGCCAGCCGTCAGCATCCAGGTGGTCGAGCAGGTGCGGAAGGTGGTGGACTTGCAGTCCGACCCCGTAAGGCTGTCAACGTGACCGCCGGTGCAGACATACAGCTTGTGATGGCGGCTGGCGAACTGCGAAACCGCCAGCGACGAGGCCGAGTTCACCGTGCCCATTAAAAAATCCACCTCGTTCTGCGACAGCAGGCGCGAGCATTTATCTACGGCCGTGCCCGGATTGCCAGCACTGTCCTCGACGAAGAGTTGCAGGGGGCGGCCGAGCACGCCGCCAGCCTTGTTGATCTCTGCCTCAGCCAGCTTGGCGCCGGTGATTTCGCTGTGGCCCAACGCGGCATAAGTGCCCGTCATCGGATCGACCATGCCGATCTTGATCGGCTTTTCGCTGGCGCCCCAACTCGTCACTTGCGTGCCCAGCAAGGCCGCCAGGCCCGCGGCGCCGCCCGTCTTGATCAAGGTACGGCGGTCGATCTGAAACTGCTCTTTCAAGTCCTCTTTGTTCATGCCTGTCTCCTGTTGTGTCACCCAAATGAAATGACGTTTTTTTGTGAACCAAGGCGACTATAGGCAGACGGCAAACAAAGAGATAGAGGAAGAACCGGGATGATTTGAAACCCAATGTAATCCGTGTGATAACACGTCATGGCGCACTGGAGATCCGACACAAAAAACGAGGGTGTACCCGCAGAAATCTCAAACGGGGTGCAGGTGTTTTGCCTTGAATTTGAAGAATCAAGCGCCTAGCCGCGGATCAGCTGCACAGCGTTCACAGCAGATCACGCAGCCGGTACCACAGCATGCCCAGCACCAGCGCAGGGGTGCGCAGCAGGTCGCCGCCGGGGAAGGGCTTGTGGCGTAGCCGCGTGAACACGTCGAAGCGCTCGGCCTGGCCGGCGATAGCCTCGGCGGCGAGCAGCCCGGCCATGCCGGTGAGCGCCAGGCCGTGGCCGGAGAAGCCCTGCAGATAGAGCACATCGGGCGCGAGGCGGCCGAAGTCGGGCGCGCGGTTCAGGGTGATGTCGACGAAGCCGCCCCAGGCATGGGTGATCTTCACATCGCCGAGTTGCGGATAGACCGCCAGCATGCCGCGGCGCATGGTGGCGACGAGGTCGCGCGGAGTGGCGGTGGAATAGCTCACGCGGCCGCCGAACAGCAGACGATCATCGCCAGTGAGGCGGTAGTAGTCGAGCACGAACTGGGTATCGCACACACAGGCGCGATTGCGCACCAGCGACTGGGCGCGCTGCGCACCCAGCGGTTCGGTGGCGATGATGTAGGTGCCCACCGGCATGATGCGCCGCGCCAGCCGGGGCGACACCTGCCCCAGGTGCACATTGCCCGCGAGCAGCACATGGCTCGCGCGCACGCTGCCCTGCGCCGTCTCTACCCGCGCCTTGCCGCCGCCCGACTGCGCGGCGGGTTTGACGCGGATGACCGGCGATTGCTCGTGCAGCACCACCCCGGCACCCTGCGCGGCGCGGCCCAGCCCCAGGGTGTAATTGAGCGGATGCAGATGGCCGCCGAAATCGTCGAGCACCGCGGCGCAATAGCGTGGGCTGGCGATCAGGCTGCGGGTCTGCTGGGCATCGAAGCTCTGCAGATGGGCGTAGCCGTATTCGCGCTGCATGTGCTCGGCCCAGGCGTGCAGCGCGCGGGCCTTCCTGGGCGTGACCGCCACGCTCATCGCGCCCGGCGTCCAGTCGCAGGCTATGGCGTATTCGTCGATGCGGCTGCGCATCAGGCGGATGGCGTCGAGCGACATCTCCCAGGCGAAGTGCGCGCTCTGGGCGCCGAGCTGGCGTTCGAAGGGCCCCATCTCGCTGGCGTAGCCCGCCAGCGCCTGGCCGCCGTTGCGGCCCGAGGCGCCCCAGCCGATGTGCCGTCCTTCGAGCAGCACCACCTGCATGCCGCGCTGGCGCAGTTCCAGCGCGGCCGACAGCCCGGCCAGACCGCCGCCGACGATGCACACATCGGCCTGCACCTCGCCTTGCAGGGGTGGGTGGCGCGGCGCGGCATGCGCGGTGGCGACGTAGTACGAGTTCTCGATCAGGCGCTGCGCCTGCTCTTCCAGCCGCATCATGCGCGGGGTCCTTCCGGGGTCAGTGGGATGGGGGGTGTTCCGCCGCGAGGCGCGCGCACAGATAGGTCCAGACGCAGACTGCGGCAATGTGGGAGGTCAGCTCGGCGTGGTCGTAAGGCGGCGACACCTCCACGCAATCCATGCCGACGAAGGGAAGCTGCATGGCGCACAGCTCTTCGAGCAGCGACAGCACCTGCGCGCTGCTCAGGCCGCCGGGTTCGGGCGTGCCGGTGCCCGGGGCGAAGGCCGGGTCGAGGCAGTCGATGTCGAGCGTGACGTACACCGGGGCGTTGCTCGCATCCAGCCGGGCGCGGATCTCGGCAGTGATCGGCGCGAGCTGCGACGGGCTCTCCAGGCCGCGCAGCTCGCGCGCGGTGATCACCCGTCCGCCGAGGGTGTCGACGTAGTCGCGCGCCTCGCGCTGCGCCGCCGAGCGGATGCCCACCTGCACGAACCCCTGCGGCACTACCAGCCCTTCCTGCACCGCCTCGTAAACCCAGGTGCCGTGGCCCGAAGGCTCGCCGAAATGGTCGCTCCAGGTGTCGCAATGCGCGTCGAAATGCAGCACCGCCAGCGGTTGGCCGTGCACCGCGCGCAGCGCCCGCAGCAGGGACAGGGTGATGGAATGATCGCCGCCCAGCCAGACCATGTGCTGATGCTGCATCAGCGGCTGCGCCTGGGCTTGAAGCGCCGTGCGCATCGTCTCCAGGCTGGTGTTGGGCAGATATAGATCGCCGTGATCGCAAAGGTCTGCGGTGGGTGAAAGGTCGAAAAACGGGTGCGTCGCATCGCACAGCATCAGGCTGGCCTGGCGGATGGCGTTCGGCCCGAATCGGGCGCCGGGGCGGTTGGTCACCGCCCCGTCCCAGGCCACGCCGGCCACGCCAAAACGCGCGGCTGGCGCTTCCCCGGCGCATGGGGGTGCGCCGAGGAACCGTTGCTGTGACAGAAAGGCAAAAGCGTGCTGAACCATGATGTTTTGAATTTGTGAGCGGACTGCGAAGTTCAGCGGGCGGCGGACTCGCCGTCACCCTAACGCCAATGAAGCCCTGCAAGCGGTCTGAACCATATCGACAATTTGTCATGAACGATAGAACCACTTTGCCCACCGCGCGCGGGGCCATTTCGGTGCTTGCCATGCCCCCGCGGGCTTGGCGATACTGCGCATCGGCCGTTTTCCACAGCATCTTCCGACGCCCACCGTCATGAGCCCCACAACCCTTCCCGCCGACCGCGTCGCCCGCTTTCACGCGCTTGAGACCGCCCGCTTCCTGGCCGAGCACCCGCGCTGCGCCGCGCTGCATGCGAAGGGGCAGCGCCACTTTCTGTTCGGCGTGCCCTTGCACTGGATGGCCGATGCGCCCACGCCCGTGCCGCTGTACGTCGACCGGGCGCAGGGCGCGCGGCTGTTCGATGTGGACGGCCACGAAGTCATCGACTTCTGCCTGGGCGACACCGGCGCCATGTTCGGCCACAGCCCCGCAGCCATCGCCCGCACCCTGGCGGAGCATGGCGCCGATGGTGCCACCACCATGCTGCCATCGACCGTCGCACTCGACGTGGCCGATCTGCTGGAGCAGCGCTTCGGGCTGCCGATGTGGCAGTTCACCGCCACCGCCAGCGACGCCAACCGCTTCGTGCTGCGCTGGGCGCGGGCGATCACGCAGCACCGCCACATCGTGGTGTTCAACGGCTGCTATCACGGCACGGTGGATGATGTGTTCGTCGACCTCGACGCGCAGGGGGCCACGCACACCCGCCCCAGCCTGCTCGGTCAGGTGCACGACCTCACCGCCTACACCCGGGTGGTCGAGTTCAACGATCTCGACGCGCTGCGGAACGCGCTGGCAGCGGGTGACGTCGCCTGCGTGCTGACCGAGCCGGTGCTCACCAATATCGGCATGGTCCTGCCCGAACCCGGCTTTCTCGAAGCCGTGCGCCGGCTCACCCGCGAGTACGGCGCGCTGCTGGTGATCGACGAGACGCACACCCTGTCCTGCGGCCCCGGCGGCTACTGCCGCGCCAACGGTCTGCAGCCCGACGTGCTCATCCTCGGCAAGCCGATTGCGGGCGGCACGCCCGGCGCCGCCTATGGCTTCACGGCGGAGGTCGGCGCGCGCATGCAGGCCGCCAAGGCCGCCGCCGCGCCCGGGCACTCGGGCATCGGCACTACCCTGTCAGCGGGACTGCTCACCCTGCGGCTGATGCGCGCCATGCTGTCCGAAGTGATGACCGAAGCCGCCTACGCCCACATGTTCGCCGTCGCGCAGCAGGTGGCCGACGGGCTGGAAGGCGTCATCGCAAGCCACGGATTGCGCTGGACGGTGACGCGCATCGGCGCGCGCTGCGAAGTGCAGTTCGCGCCGCAACGCCCGCGCAACGGCAGCGAAGCCCGCGCCGCCTTCGACCACGCGCTGGAGCCCGCACTGCAACTGGCGCTGCTCAACCGCGGTGTGCTGCTGACCCCGTTCCACAACATGCTGCTGGCCAGCCCCGCGCACACCGCAGCCGACGTGGAAGCGCTGATCGGCGCCTTCGACGACGCGCTGACCGCGCTGCAAGCCGACTGAATTCGCCCGCTTCAGGGCTTGATGTACTCGAACCCCGCATGTTCGAGCTGCATGATGCGCAGCACCCCGGCGGGCACGATCACCGCCTGCGGCACCAGCGCCGGCAGGTGGCCGAGTTTTTTCGCCATGCCTTCCATGGTGTTGTGGCAGGCGTCGAATTCGATGCCCTCCTCATTCTGCGAGGCAATGCGCTTGGCCTGCGGGCTGTTCTTGAGCAGCATTTTCAGCCCTGGGCCATAGGCCACGACCACCACGCGCGCGTTTTCCTGCCCCACGGCGTCGAGGATGTTCTGCGCGTTGTTGAGCACCAGCGCCCAACGCTCCGGGTCGTCCTCACTGACCTGCAGCACCACGTCGTATTTGGCGAACGGCAGTTTGTGGATGAAGGTCGGCGCGTCGAACTTGAAGTCGTTCAGCATCGACGGATTGGCGGCCTGCGCGGTTGCAAAGCCCGCGAGCGCGAGCGCGAAGGCCAGGGCCAGATGGCGCGCGGGGCGCATGAAGGAATGGGATTTCATGGTTGTCTCCTCAAATCGGATGGGTGTTTTTGTGCAGACTTTTTATCACGCGCCGAGTCGTCCTTTTGCTACAGAACGTATCGTCCGGCGCGTGTTTTGGCAGAGAAGCACTTTCTGCCCATTCACGGTGGTGTACCTGGGATCGTTGATTCCAGTGCAACAGCGGCGACGACCTGGCGCGGAGCGCGCCCCGTGCAACCCTGGCGAAGTGCCCCGAGCAGCGCTCAGGCGGCGTTGCTCGCGCTCGCATCGGCGCGCAGCGCTTCGACCAGTCGCGTCAGCGCCGGGGTATGCAAGGCGCGCGGTGTCACCAGCAGGGTTTGCAGCCGCGCCACGCGCTTGGGCACCGCGGCCACGGCCAGCGCCTCGCGCTGCGGGTAGATCGCCAGCACCGAGCGCGGGATCAGGCACACGCCCACACCGCTGGCCGCGGCCGCGAGCAGGGCGTGATACGAGGCGAATTCGAGCATGCGCGCCGGCACCACGCGCAGCGCCTGCAGCCACTGCTCGAAACGACGGCGGTAGGCGCAGCCCTGGCCGAAAAACACCAGCACGGTCTTGCCGTCGAGCAGTCTGGGGCTGGCCAGCGAGGGATCGTCGTGCGCGCCGACCAGCACCAGTTCCTCGCGATACAGCGGCACGCCCGCGTAGCGTGCCGCGTCCACTTCCTCGCCGACGATGGCCGCATCCAGCGCGCCGGCTTGCACGCGGGCGATCAATTCGCGCGAGGGCGCGGTCTGCAGTTCGACCATGACCTCGGGATGGCGGCGATGGAACTCGGCCAGCGGCAACGGCAAGCGGCTCGCGGCTACGCTTTCCATCGCGCCCAGCCGCAGTCGTCCGCCGATGCCGTCCTGGCGCACCGCGGCACGGGCGGCCTCGGCGAGGTCGAGCAGGCGTCCGGCATAGCCCAGCAACGCATCGCCGGCCGCGGTCAGGCGCAGCGCGCGCCCCTCGCGTTCGAACAGCGCCACCCCCAGCGAGGTTTCCAGTTGACGGATGCGCGCGGTGATGCTCGATTGCGCGCGGTGCAGGCGCAACGCCGCGCGGCCGATACCGCCGGCATCGACCACGGCTTGAAAGGCTTCCAGTTCACGCAGGTCCATGATCGCTTCTTCCGATGTGTTTGTTCTGAATTATTCGCTTTTATAGCTGAATTCTGGCACCTAACATGGTGTCAACCCCAAAAGACATCGGGTCGAAGAAAGGAAGCAGCCATGCCGACATCGCAGATGCTGTCACGAACCTACGGCCGCAGCGCAGTCGACCGTCGAGTCGATGCGCGTGAGCCATCTCTTGAGGGCGCACGCGCCGCGCTCGAGTGTTTCTACTTCGCCTTCAACCAGCGCTCGCTGGACGCATTGGAGGCCGTATGGGCGCCAGGTACCCTGATCTCGCTGGACAATCCGCTGGGCGGGATCATGCGGGGGCTCGACGACATCCGCGCGCTGTATCAGCGCATCTTCAGCGGCCCCGCGCAGGTCTGGGTGGAGTTCCACGATGTCGTCGAGTATGTGGGCCAAGACACCGTCGTGTTCGCGGGTCGCGAGCGAGGCGAATTCGCGCGCGACAGTCACACGGTACCCCTGGCGATACGAACCAGCCGCGTGTTCCAGTATTTCGGCGGCCAGCTCGGCTGGCGGCAGGTACACCATCACGGATCGATCGATGACCCCGAGGCGCTGGTGCGGTATCAGCAGGCTGTCCGGGGGGGGCATGAACGGCGCCCGTGCACCGTGACTCCGCCCTGGCAATGAGCGGGCCGACAACGGGTTGCGGCGACGGTCCGCTGCGCGGCCCGCCGCTGAACCAGAGCATTCTGCAATTCCCCTGTGGACACCTCCATGAACACCCCTCTGCGCAATGCCCTGACCGGCATGACCGTGCTCGCCATCGGCATCGGCATCGGCCGGTTTCTGCTCACGCCGCTGCTGCCGATCATGCAGGCCGATGCCGGGCTGAGTCTGGTCGGGGGCGGCTGGCTGGCCTCGGTGAACAATATCGGCTATCTGGCCGGGGCCTTGCTGTGCACCGTGGTGGCCTTGCCGCAGCGGCAGGTGCTGCGCTGGGGACTGGTGGCGATTGCGCTGTCCACCGCGGGCATGGGACTTGCCCATGGCATGGTGCCGTGGCTGGCCTGGCGCCTGCTGGCAGGCGTCGCGGCGGCGGTGCTGATGGTGCACGGCATCGCCTGGAGCATGCGTCGCGTATCCGCACCGGTGGCGCATCCTCTGCTCGAAGCACTGGTGTTCACCGGCCCCGGCGTCGGCATCGTGGCGAGCGGCGTGGTGGTGGCTGGATTGCAGCCCCTGGGCGTGGGTTCGGCGGCGAGCTGGATCGGCTTCGGTCTGGCCTGCGCCGGGGTGATGGCGCTGCTCTGGCGCACGCTGGGCCATGCGCCCGAAGCAACCCCGGCACGGGCCGACGCGGCAAGCCCGGCGCAGCCGATGGGGCCGGCCTGGGCACTGATCGCCGCCTATGGCCTGTTCGGTTTCGGCTATGTCATCCCCGCCACCTTTCTGCCGGTCATCGCCGGCGAGCATCTGCACCTGCCCGCGCTGCGCGAGTGGTTCTGGCCGCTGTACGGCGCAGCGACCGTCATCCTGACCCTGCTGCTGCCGCGCATCTTGCGGCACGTCGATCATCGCTCCGTTCTGGCGGGCGCTTTCATGGCGATGATTGCGGGCACCGCCCTGATTCTGGTCTGGCCGAGCATCCTCGGCCTCGCGCTGGCGACCGTGCTGACCGGCAGCATGCTCATGCCCATCCCGATGGTGGTGATGCGCGAAGCGCGCCTGCTGATGCCGCATGACCACACCCGCCTGATCGCCGCGTTGACCGCCGCGTTTGGCGTCGGGCAGATCGTCGGGCCGCTGACGGCGGCCTGGCTGGCCGCGCGGCAGCACAGCTTTGATGCGCCGCTGTTGCTGGCGGCGCTGGCGCTCCTCGTCGCGGCCACTCTTGCCCTGGTGCGGACGCGCGGCGCCAGGATTCCCACGGCCCGCAGTGTGGGCGAGTAACAGACTCCTGCTGCCGTCGATGCGTGAGCGCCGGCGGCGGTCAGCGCGGCGACTTTGCTCAGGTACCCGCTCGATGCGCCGGCACGGATTCCGCGTCGCCTGGCCATCTGATTCCGAGCCAGTCGCGCAACCCGCGTCCGCCTGTTTCCGTCACGCTCACCGCGCGACTGTCGAGGTGATGCCGCACCCAGCCGAGTTCTAGGCATCGGCGATAGATCGCTACGCCGACAGGGCCGCTCAAATGATGGCGCCGTTCGCTCCAGTCGATGCAAGTCTTGCTCACCGGCTGGTGGCGCAGAGCGCGCGTATCGAGGCCGAAATCGTCGAGTAACGCCAGGCCGAGTGGTGTGAAGTGCGCCAGGTCGTCGTCGATGTGCAGCGCTTCGCGCGCCAACAGCCCGTCGCAGATCGAGACCCCCAGCCGCCCGGCGAGATGGCTGTAGCAGGTGCGCCCGGCCCGCAACAGCGGATCGACGCGCGAGCTGGCCACGCGCGCCGGGTTCTGCGCCGCGACCAGCATCAGCGATTCCAGCAGCGCGGCGACCTGCGCCGAGGCCAGCCGGTAGTAGCGATGGCGGCCCTGCTGCTTCGCGTCCAGCAGACCGGCCTCGCGCATCGCAGCCAGATGCCCGCTGGCGGTCGCCGCGCTCACCCCGGCGCAGGCCGCCAGCTCGCCCGCAGGCAGCGCCCGGCCGTCGCCCAGCGCCAGCAGCATGGCGGCGCGCGCGGGTTCACCCACGAGCGCGGCGATGCGGGCGATATCGATGTCGTGGGTCATGGCGGGCTGGGTCAGTCGGTGTGGTTGATGGCGATGGCACACGATTCAGCCGTGCGCATCCCGAGAATCAAGCGGCGCCTGGGCGCGGTCGTACAGGCCATAGTCGCGCACGATTTCAGCGACGCGCGCGCGGTAGTCGTGGAAGATGTCGGCGCGCCCCTGCATCTGAGCCGCACGGTGCGCGTCCAGCTTACGCCAGCGCGCAACCGCCGCCTCATCGCGCCAGAACGACAGCGACAACAGTTTGTCCGGCTGCGACAGGCTGGCGAAGCGCTCGATGGAGAGAAATCCGTCGATGCGCTGCAGATGTATGCGCAGCCCTTCCGCCGCCGCGAGATAGTCATCCTGGCGCCCCTCGCGCGGGGTCACTTCGAAAATGACGGCGATCATGCCCCGCCCTCCAGGGCATGCGCCGGGATGCCGAAAGTACCCTCGACCACCGACACGAAGCTGCGCTCCTCGCGCACGATGAAACGCTGCTTCTGCGCGAAGGCAAAGTTCTCCCTGCCCTGTGGGTCTGATTTCAGGCGCTGACGATAGCGTTCGTAGGCCGCCAGCGATTCAAAGGCGATCAGCCCCCAGGCCACGTTGTTGCTGCCTTCATGCGGCAGGAAATATCCCAGCAGATGGCCACCGCAGGCGGGAATGATGCGCCCCCAGTTCTCGGCATACTGCCTGAAGGCATCGAGCTGGAAGGGGTCGATCTCGTAGCGAATCAAACAAGTGATCGTCATGCCAGTCTCCGGTTGCAAAGGTCATGGAGGAGATTCTGGAGTGCTTGCGCCTGCCATGCTTCGGTGCAGGCCGAAGCATGACGCGGCATGCAAGCCGAACATGGCGGCATCGTCACTCGATTTCGATGCCATGTCCCTCGCCGTCGCCGCACCCACTGATCGCCGCATCATCCTGCTCATCCTCTGCCTGGCCGTGCTCATCGCGCAGGTCGATACCTCGGTGGTCAATCTCGCGGTGCATGCCATCGGCGTGGGGTTGCACACGCCGCTGCCGGCGCTGCAATGGGTGGTGGACGGTTACAACCTGAGCTATGCCGCGCTGTTGATGACCGGCGGCACGCTGGCCGATCTGCTCGGGCGGCGGCGCGTGCTGCTGGCGGGCGCGGCGGTGTTCGTGCTGGGCTCCTTGCTCGCCGGGCTGGCGCCGACCATCACCGTGCTGATCGCCGGGCGCGTGCTGGCGGGCATCGGCGCGGCCTTGCTTCTGCCCGCCAGTCTGGCGCTGATCCGCGTGATCTGGGCCGACCCGCACGAACGCGCCCATGCCATCGGCGTGTGGGCGGGCACCAATGGCGCGGCGCTGGCCATCGGCCCGACGCTGGGCGGCTGGCTGATCCAGACCGCGGGCTGGCGCAGTGTGTTTCTGCTGATCGTGCCCATCGGCCTCGCGGTGATGCTGTGGGCGCCGCGCGCCATTCCCGAATCAAGCGATGCGCAGGGGCGGCGCGTCGATCTGCCGGGTCAGTCGTTTGGCGGCCTGCTGCTGGCCGCGCTGGCGGTGGCCGCCATCGTGCATCGTCTTTTGTTACCCGCCGTGGGGGTGGCACTGCTGGCCGCGCTGCTGTTCGTGCGCGCCGAACGCCGTGCCGGAACGGGGGCGATGATCCCCTTGGCGCTGTTGCGCAACGCGCGGCTGGCCGCGGTGAACGGCGTGGCCGCGGCGATGACCTTCGGCATGTACGGCGTGCTGTTCCTGCTGCCGCTGAACTGGCTGCGCAGTGGCGTGCTCGACGCCACCGGCGCCGGTCTGGCGCTGCTGCCGATGTCGCTGGCCTTCGTCGCGCTGTCGCACCGCTCCGGGCCGTGGAGCGTACGCTTCGGCACGCGGCGGCTGATGGCGGGCGGCATGGCGCTGATCGGCGCGGGCATCGCCGTGCTGGCGGGTTCAAACGCGGGGCAAATCCTGTGGCTGGCCGAAGCCGGTTTGCTGCTCACCGGCGTGGGCATGGCGCTGAACACCGGCCCGGTGCTGGCCAGCGCCGTGGCCGCAGTCGAACCCGCCCGCGCGGGCACCGCCTCGGCGATGATCAACAGCGCGCGCATGGTCGGCGCCACGCTGGGCGTGGGCGTGCTGGGCAGCGTGTTCGCGGCGGGCGGCAGTCCGCCCGCAGGCTTCACGATGGCGATGAGCCTCGGCGCCGGCGTGGTGTTCGCGGGCGCGGTGCTGGCCGTGCTCGCCCAGGAGCCTGTCGGACTTGGGGCGCGGAAAGCGAAAAAGGGCGGTGTGGATGCCATGTGGCGGCGGATTTGCCGCCCCATAGCCGAAGCCATGGGGCAAAAAGACGCTGCCGCAGGGCGCCGCACCGCCCTTTTGCAGCCCGCGATCCTCAAGTCCGACAGGCTCCTAGGCTGTGCTCAATCCGATGCCGCAAGAGCGGTCTCGGTGACGGCTCCGGCCAGTGTGGCCACCTCGATGTGCGCATCCCCCCACGCCTTCAGCGCCGCCATCACCGGCTGCAGGCTGCGGCCGCGTGCGGTGAGGCTGTATTCCACCTTGGGCGGCACCTCGGCGTACACCTTGCGCGCGATCAGGCCGTCCGACTCCAGTTCGCGCAACTGGTTGGTCAGCATGCGCTGGGTGACGTTGGGCAGGCGGCGGCGCAGTTCGTTGAAGCGCAGCGTGCCGTCGAGCAAGTGGTAGAGCACCACGCCTTTCCACTTGCCGTCGATCAGGCTGAGCGTGGCTTCCACCACGCAGCCGGGGCTGCACTGCAGGTTGCGATGGCGCATGCGTGGCATACGGTATCCTTTTTGGCACTATGTGCACTTCATGTGCGTTCTTGCTCAGATGCATGGTAAACACTACGTTTCTCCTGCGCAATCCGCCGCCGCATTCAATCCCAAGGAGAACACCATGCGTGCCATCGCCTATCAAACCCCGCTGCCCATCGACGCCAGTGCGTCACTGGTCGATATTGAATTGCCCGATCCCCAGCCGTCCGGTCACGACTTGCTGGTCGCGGTCGAGGCCATTTCGGTGAACCCCGCCGACGTGAAGGTGCGCGCCAGCAGCGCACCGCCCGCAGGCGAGTGGAAGGTGCTGGGCTGGGATGCCGCGGGCGTCGTGCGGGCCGTCGGCCCCGAGGCCACGCGCTTTCATCCGGGCGACCGCGTGTTCTACGCCGGCGACATCACCCGGCCCGGCAGCTACTCCGCGCTGCACTGTGTGGATGAGCGCATCGTCGGCCACATGCCGGCCAGCCTCGACTTCGCCGAAGCTGCGGCGCTGCCGCTGACGGCCATCACCGCGTGGGAGGCGCTGTTCGACCGACTGGACGTGCGCCGCCCCGTGCCCGGCGCTGCGACCGCACTGCTCATCATCGGCGGAGCGGGCGGGGTGGGCTCCATCGCCACGCAACTGGCGCGGCATTTGACCGGGCTCACCGTCATCGCCACCGCCTCGCGCCCCGAAACGCGCGACTGGGTAGAGCGCATGGGCGCCCATCACATCGTCGATCACAGCCAGCCGCTGGCGCCGCAGGTGCAGGCGCTTGGGCTGGGCGCGCCCGCCTTCGTGTTTGGCACCACGCAGACGCAGCAGCACCTGGCTGACATCGCCGAACTGATCGCGCCGCAGGGACGCTTCGCGCTGATCGACGATCACCCGACACTCGACATCATGGCGTTCAAGCGCAAGAGCGTGTCCATCCACTGGGAATTCATGTTCACCCGCTCGATGTTCGCCACCGCCGATCTCGCCGCGCAAGGCGAGTTACTCGACGAGGTGGCGCGTCGGGTCGATGCCGGCCAGTTGCAGACCACGCTGCACACCCGCCTCGGTCCGATCGACGCCGCCACGCTGAAGCGCGCGCACGCGCTGGTGGAGACGGGCAGCAGCATCGGCAAAGTCGTGGTGGAGGGCTGGAAGTGATTGCAACAGCGTGATGGAGCCTGAGTGAAGAGTGATGTGTAGCCACGCCTATAGCCATGCGGCATATTGACAATTGCAATACATCGCCTATGCTTTGGCCATGGACATCGAGTACGTGCTGCACGGTATCCGATTCCGCTGGAATGCGGACAAGGCGCGCAAGAACATCGACAAGCATCAGGTTTCATTCGAGCAGGCGGCAGAGGTCTTTCTTGACCCCTTCGTGCGCTACCACGACGCATCCGATCGAGGCGAGCAACGCGACGCAGCCATCGGTGCGGATTTCGATTTCCGGGTGCTTTTTGTCGTGCACAGGATGTTCGAAGACGATTACATCCGCATCATCTCTGCCAGGAAGGCAGAACCACCCGAGAGGTCTCGCTATGAAAATGGAAACGATTAAGCGTCGACTGGCCAAAGACAGGTCCATGGTTGCCGTCACTTTGCGCATGCCGCAGGACGTGGTGGACGACCTCAAGCGCATGGCCCCGCTGCGCGGTTTCGCCGGTTATCAAGCCTTGCTGCGCGCGTATGTCGGTGCCGGTCTGCGTGACGATATGGAACGGTTCGAGGGGTCACCCGTCGCGCGACTGATCGACAGGCTGCGCGACAGCGGCGTGCCCGAGGAAACCTTGCGCCGCGCTGCGGCCGAGATTTCCCATTCCGCCCCTTGATGCCCAGGCAGGAACACAGCCCAAACCGCAGAAACAGAAAGCGACTGTTGTGCTGCAGGACGCTCGCGGCTGCGGAATCGGACCGGGTACACCGATCGCACATCACGCGCAGCAGCACGGCGTCGCAGCGTGGTCGCCATCACGACCACTACCCGCCGCCACCATTACGCATGCAAGCCGAGCGACATGAGCCGCCTTGATTTGACCGGCCGTCATGATCGGTCTGGGCGCGTGCGCCAGGCGCACACGCAGCGGGATCGGGAATCCAGGCTTGCATCATTTCGATGCATGGCGGCCTCACGGGGACAGGGACTGGACCATGCGGAGATCCTCAGCGAACGGCGTCATTCGACGCCCGCTCGGCCAGCACCTCCTTCAAGGCCGCAATGCCGTTGAGCGCGGCAGGGAATCCGGCATAGACGGCCATCTGGATCAGCACTTCGACCACCTCCTCGCGGCTGCAGCCGACGTTAAGCGCGCCATGCAGATGCACCTTGAGTTGCGGCTGCGCGTTTCCGAGCGCAGTCAGCGCGGCGACCGTGGCGATCTCGCGTTCTTTCAGAGTGAGCACGCCCCGCGCATAGACGTCGCCGAAGCCGAACTCGATGACGTAGCGCGCCAGATCGGGCGCCACCTCCTGCAGGGACGCTATGACGCGCTCGCCGGCTTCGCCGTCGATGGTCTTGAGCAGATTCCAGCCACGTGCGTAGCGTTCAGAGGTTTCAGGCATGTCGTGCACTCCATTGCGGGATGACCGCCATTGTTGTGCCACGCGCTATGCTCGTGAAGACAAAACGACGCAAGGTGGTTTTGCAATGATGGAAAAGCTGAACTGGGACGATGTGCGCCTGTTGCTGCTGGTGGCGCGCACGCGCAGCCTGTCGGCGGCGGCGGTGCAGCTTGGCGTAAGCCCCTCCACCGTGGGGCGGCGCATCACGCTGCTGGAAATGGCGCTGGGCGTGACGCTGTTCGTGCGCCACGCCAGCGGCTACCGGCTCACTGAGGACGGCACCTCACTGCTGGAGGATGCGCGGCGCGTCGAAGATGCCATCGTGCAGTTGCAAGGCCGTGCGGCGGACGCTGGCAGCACGCCCCGCGGCCACGTGCGCCTGGCGACCAATGAGGCGCTGGCGAATCTGCTGATCCTGCCGCGCTGGGCGGCGCTGGCGCCGCGTTATCCGCAACTCGTGCTGGAGCTGGTGACCGGGGCGGCGATCCAGGATCTCTACCGGCGCGACGCCGATCTGGCGCTGCGGCTGGTGCGGCCCGAGGCGGGCGGTCTCACCGTGCGCAAGCTGGGGGTGCAGGCTTATGCGGTGTACGCCGCGAAGGGCCTGGCGCCGCAGGCTCGAAAGCCGGGCAAGGCGGGTCTCGCCAAACTGCCGTGGATCGGCTGGGATGCTTCCCTTCAGCATCTGGCGCAGGCGCGGTGGCAGCGCGAGCAGTTTGCCGATGCGCCCATCGCGCTCACGGCGAACAGCCTGTTCACGCAGTTGCATGCGGCGGAGCAGGGGCTGGGGCTGGCCGTGCTGCCGTGCTACATCGCCGACCCCCGTCCGCAGCTCATGCGCTGCCTGCCGCCGACGCAATGCGTGTCGCAGGACATCTGGCTGGTGATTCAACAAGGGCTGCGCGACGCGCCGCGGGTGCGCGTCATCGCGGACATGATTGCGGCCGTGGTCAGCGACCACCGGAAAAACCTTGAAGGCCATCCGGCGTGACTGGCCGGGAGCATGCGATACCCGCGTGTGTCGCTCAACTCTGCACCAGCCGCCTGGACCTGGCGATCGAGAACAGCATGCCCGCGCCCAGCATCAGGGTGATGAGCGCGGTGCCGCCGTAGCTGACGAAGGGCAGGGGCACGCCGACGACCGGCAGGATGCCCGACACCATGCCCATGTTGACGAAGGCGTAGAGGAAAAAGATCAGGCTGATCGATGCCGCCAGCAGGCGCGAGAACAGCGTGGGGGCGCCCGCCGCGATCATCAGCCCGCGCACGATGAAAAAGGTATAGGCTGCCAGCAGCATGAGGTTGCCCGCCAGCCCCCACTCCTCCGCCAGCACGGAGAACACGAAGTCGGTATGCGATTCGGGCACGAAATTGAGATGCGCCTGGGTGCCGTGCAGATAGCCTTGGCCGAACACCCCGCCCGAGCCGATGGCGATCATGCTCTGGATGATGTTGAAACCCTTGCCCAGCGGGTCGCTCTGCGGGTCGAGCAGCATCATCAGCCTCTGGCGCTGATAGTCGTGCATGAAATGCCACATCACCGGCGCGCTGGCCGCTGCCAGCGCGAACAGCAAGGCGATGATGCGCCACGACAGCCCGGCGAAGAAGATGACGAAAGACCCGGTGAACAGCACCAGCAGCGCAGTGCCCAGGTCGGGCTGCTTCATGATGAGCCCCACCGGAATGGCCAGCAGAGCGGCGGCGATGAAAAAGTCTTTGACGCGAATGAAACCCTCGCGCTTCTGGAAGTACCACGCCAGCATCAGCGGCACGGCGATTTTCATGATCTCCGAAGGCTGCACCACGGTGATGCCCAGATCGAGCCAGCGGCGCGCGCCCTTGCGCACCAGGCCGAACATCGCCGTGGCGATGAGCAGCGCCACGCCAAAGGTGTAGACCGGCACGGCGATCTGCATCAGCCGCTGCGGCGGCACCTGCGCAGTGACGAACAGCACCAGAAAACCGATACCCAGATTGCGCAGGTGATCGTCGAACGGTACATGCGCGTCCTGCAAGGCGGAAAACAGCACGATGCAGCCGATGGCCACCAGCCACAGCAGCGCCGCGGCCAGCGGCGCGTCGAAGCCGGTGAGGTAGGGGCGAACCCGCTGCCACAGCGGCGGACGGCCGAAGCTCACACTCATAGCCGGACTCCTTGCGCTTCATCACTCACCTCGGGCCGGGCGCCGAAGCGGGTAAACAGCGGCATACGCAGACCGCCGGTGCAGGCGGTGCGCGGATAGTTGCCCACGGCATCCGCGTCGAGGGCGGTGGGCTGGGCGCGCGCGGGAGACGCTGCTGTCGGTGCAGACGCGGGTTTTGCGGCGATCCCTGCGGCGCTTCCCGCCGCAGCCGCGCTCGCCGGGCCGGACGCCGCCGGACCAGGAGGCGGCTTGGCGCCGGGAATGGGCGGCACGCCTTCGCGCTCGCCGGCATAGGCAAACTGCACCGGCTGCGGCCTGACCCCGCTGATTTTTTCGATTTCCTCGTCGGTGGGGTAGAGGCCGAGCAGGTAATAGTCGAGCGCCTTGCGCGCAATCGGCGCGGCGGCGACGCCACCAAACCCGGCGTTTTCCACGATCAGCGCCAGGGCGATCACCGGGTTTTCCGCCGGGGCGTACACCACATACAGCGCGTGGTCGCGCAGATGATGCGCGATGTCCTTGGCGTCATAGGTCTGGTTCTGCGCCACGGAGATCACCTGTGCCGTGCCGGTCTTGCCCGCTGCGGTGTAGGGCGCCCCCTTGAAGGCTTCGGCCGCGGTGCCGCCGGTCTGGTTCACCGCGATCATGCCGTCGTGCACCACCTGCCAGTACGCCGGATTCAGCTCGATGCGCTGGGCCACCGGCGCGGCCACCGGCGTGAAGCGGCGCGTGGCCATGTCCTCGATGGCGCGCACCACGCGCGGCTCGTAGCGCGTGCCCCGATTGGCCAGCGTGGACAGCGCCACGCCCATCTGCAGCGGGGTGAAGCTGTTGTAGCCCTGGCCGATCCCCAGGCTGATGGTGTCGCCCGGATACCAGCGCTGCTGCTCCGGGCTGCGAAAGGCGCGGCGCTTCCATTCCCGCGAGGGCAGCACGCCCTTGGCCTCGCCCTTGAGGTCGATGCCGGTGACCTGGCCGAAGCCGAACTGCTGCGTCCACCGGGCCATGCCGTCCACGCCCCAGTCGTGCGCCACCATATAGAAGTACACGTCGCACGACACCTGAATGGCCTTGTGCATGTCCACGATGCCATGTCCCCCCGGCACGTCGTCGCGGAAGCGGTGTCCGGCGAACATGAAAAAGCCGGGATCGTGAAAGCTCCACTGCGCGGTGCGGATGCCTTCGGTGAGCGCCCCCGTCGCCAGATAGGGCTTGTAGGTCGAGCCCGGCGGAAAGGTGCCGCGCAGCGCGCGGTTGAGCAGCGGACGGTCGGGCGAGGTATTGAGCGCGTCCCAGTTGACCTGATCGATGCCGTCGACGAATAGATTGGGGTCGTAGGTCGGCATGGAGACGAAGGCCAGCACCTCGCCATTGCGCGGGTCGATGGCCACGCAGGCGCCGCGCCGCTTGCCGTAGAGGTCTTCGATGAGTTTCTGCAGCCGGATGTCCACCCCGAGCACCAGGTTCTGCCCGGGAATCGCGGCCACGGTCTTGATCTTGCGCACCGGGCGCCCCGTGGCGTTGACCTCGACTTCCTCATAGCCGGTGACGCCGTGCAGTTGCGCCTCGTAAGCCTGCTCCACGCCGAGCTTGCCGATGTGGTCGGTGCCGAGGTAGTTGCTGGCGTCGTCGCTGTCGTCGATGCGCTGCTGTTCGGCCTGGTTGATGCGGCCGATATAGCCCAGCAGATGGCAGCCCAGCGCGCCCAGCGGATAGTTGCGAAACAGCCGCGCGCGCACATTCACCCCCGGAAAGCGAAAGCGCTGCACCACGAAGCGCGCCACCTCGTCGTCGCTGAGCTTGTTGAGAATCGGCAGCGACTCAAAGCGCCGCGACTGCGACAGCAGATTGTCGAAGCGCCGCTCGTCGAACGGCGTGATCGGCACGATGGCCTTGAGCGCGTCGATGGTGTCCTGCAGCCGGCCCTTCACTTTCGACGGCGTGATCTCCAGCGTGTACGCCGCGTAATTGTTGGCCAGAATGATGCCGTTGCGGTCGAGAATCAGCCCGCGCTGCGGCGCAATCGGCACGAGCGCGATACGGTTGTCCAGCGCCTGGGTGGAAAACTGCCGATGCCGCACCACCTGCAGCCACACCCAGCGGCCAATGAGCAGCGCAAAGCTCAGCACCACCACGGCCGCTGCCAGAATCAGGCGGCGGCGAAAGCGGAACAGCTCGCGTTCGATATTGCGCAGCTCGGTCATCGCAAACAGGGCTTCAAACAGGGCTTAAATGAGGTTCGAATGAAGATGGAGCCCATTGCGGGCGCAAGGTTCAGCAGGGCGTCCATCACAAGGGGCGATTGCGGTCGGCATCCGGCGCACGGCGCTGCGGCGCCAGCAGCAACCAGGTCAACACGGGCCACAGCGCCGCCTGTATGAACGGCGCCAGCAAAAACGCCCAGCCCGGAAAACTGCCGCCCGCCCACATGCCCACCAGCAGCAGCAACACCTGCGTGGCCACAAACAGCGGCAGCACATGCAAGGCCTGCTGCAGCGGCGCAAACCACAGCAGCCGCCGGTGCAGCGTGATGGCGAAATAGCTCAGCACCGTGTAGATGAGCGCATGCTGCCCCAGCACGGAGCCTTGCTGCACGTCCACCGCCAGCCCCAGCGCGAACGCCACGGCCATGCCCACGCGGCGCGGCTGATGCACATTCCAGAACACCAGGGTGAGCGCGACCAGATCGGGCATCCACGCCAGGCGGCCCAGAGGCAGAAAGTCGATCAGCAGCGCCACCAGCAGACTCAGCGCGATGAACCAGGGATTGACCGGCAGCAGCAGCACTTCGCGCGCGCCGCCCGCGGGCGCCTGCGCAGCGGGCATGGCGCCCTGATCGGAACGGCGGCGGCGCGGCAGGAACGACACGGCAGGCAGCTCAGCGGGATGAGGCAGAAGCGGCAGCGGCGGGCGCCGACGCCGTCTTGCCCGACTTTTGCACCTTCGGCCCCGCCACCAGCGGCGTGAGCGGCTGCAGCACCAGCACCTGCCGCCCGCCGTCGACGTCGGCCAGCGGCGCGCACATCACCCGGGCGAAGGCGGTATCGCGCTGGCGCGTCACCGAGGTCACCCGCGCCACGCGCAGGCCAGCCGGGTAGATGCCGTCCACCCCGCTGGTCACGAGTACATCGCCCACGTGCACATCGGCGGCGGCGGGCATCCAGCGCAGCTCCATGCCGCCCTGGCCCAGCCCCGGCTCGCCGTACACCACGCCGCGTTCGCCGGTACGCTGGTTCTGCACCGGCACGATGGCGTCGCGGTCGGTGACGAGGGTGACTTCGGCGCTCCACGGATAGTCGCGCGTGACCTGCCCGAGCAGCCCGGTTTCATCGATCACCGGCGCGCCGAGTTCCACGCCCTGCAGGCTGCCGCGGTCGATCACCACCGTGCGGCTGAAGGGATCGGCGGCCTGCGCGCTGATCTGTGCGGCCACCGACTTCGGCGGCAGACTCTGCTGCAAGTGCAGCAAGGCGCGCAGACGGTTGTTTTCCAGCCGCAGTTGCGCATCGATCTGGGCCTGCAGCGACAGCGCCACATTGGCGCGCTGCAGTCGGCTGATCTCCGCCTGCGCCTTGGCCGGTGCTTCGAGATAGCCGCCGAGTCGCCGCGACCAGTCCACCGGCGCCTGCGCCGCGCGCTGCAGCGGATAGATCGCCACCGACAAGCCCTGGCGCAGCAGGGGCGTGACCTTGAAGCGCACGTCCAGCGCCATCAGCAACACCGCCAGCGCAGAGAACAGCAGCAGCCGCGTGAGCGCAGAAGGCCCCTGCCGGAAAAACGGCGGGGGAGTGCGTTCGAATGTGCTGTAGGCCATGACCCAAGAGAAAAAACGCCGGGCTGCAAACGCCCGCATCGCGCGAGGCCCAAGCCGCGCGCCTGGACAGGACGCCGCTTATTCCGACGTGAAAATCGTGCCCAGCCGATCCATGCGCTCCAGCGCCATGCCGCTGCCGCGGGCCACGCAGGTCAGCGGATCTTCGGCCACCAGCACCGGCAGGCCGGTTTCTTCGGCCAGCAGGCGGTCGAGGTCGCGCAGCAGCGCGCCGCCGCCGGTGAGCATCATGCCGCGCTCGGCAATGTCGGCGCCGAGTTCGGGCGGGGTCTGTTCGAGCGCGTTTTTCACCGCCGAGACGATCTGGTTGAGCGGATCGGTCAGCGCTTCGAGAATTTCGTTGGAACTGATGGTGAAGCTGCGCGGCACGCCTTCGCTGAGGTTGCGGCCCTTGACTTCCATTTCCTTGACCTCGGAGCCGGGGAAGGCCGAGCCGATCTGCTTCTTGATGGCTTCTGCCGTGGGCTCGCCGATCAGCATGCCGTAATTGCGCCGGATGTAGTTGATGATGGCCTCGTCGAACTTGTCGCCGCCCACGCGCACACTGCCCATGTAGACCGTGCCGCCCAGCGAAATGACGCCGACTTCGGTGGTGCCGCCGCCGATGTCGACGATCATCGAACCGGTGGCTTCGCTCACCGGCAGTCCGGCGCCGATGGCCGCGGCCATCGGTTCCTCGATGAGGTAGACCTCGCTGGCGCCCGCGCCCAGCGCCGACTCGCGAATGGCGCGGCGCTCGACCTGGGTGCTGCCGCACGGTACGCAGATGATGATGCGCGGACTCGGCCGGAACATCCGCGTGTCGTGCGCCATCTTGATGAACTGCTTGAGCATCTGCTCGGTCACGGTGAAGTCGGCGATCACGCCGTCCTTCATCGGGCGGATCGCCTCGATATTGCCCGGCACCTTGCCCAGCATCTGCTTGGCTTCCTTGCCGACGGCCTGGATGGTTTTCTTGCCGCTGGGCCCGCCCTCGTGGCGGATGGCGACCACCGACGGCTCGTCGAGAACGATGCCCTTGCCCCGCACATAGATCAGGGTGTTGGCGGTGCCCAGGTCGATGGCGAGATCCGTCGAAAAATACTGGCGAAAGGTACGAAACATGGAATGTGTCGGCGCCCAAACGCGCCCGGCTTTCTGGAGGTGTGTGAAAAAAGCAACAAACGGCCTTGATTTTTCGGCCAAATCCCGTGCGCCAAATCGGGCAATCATAACCCATGCATGCGCATAAAATGGCGTTTTCCGTATGCATCCATCAGGCAATTGCCCCGATCCGTTCGCCTGCCAGAAAAGCAGGTTTTGCGGCTCGATTCCCGCCCCACCATGTCCCTCACCCTTCCCGATATCGACCGCCTGGCGCAACTCGCCCGGCTGGATCTGTCCGCCAGCGAGCGCGAACACCTGCTGACCGACCTGAACGCCTTCTTTGCCGTGGTCGAGCAAATGCGCGCGGTCAGCACCGACGGCGTCGAGCCGCTTTCGCACCCGCTCTGCGCCGTGCAGGACATGCCGCTGCGCCTGCGCGACGACGTCGTGACCGAGGGCGACATCCGCGAGGCCGCGATGCGCAACGCGCCCGACGCGCAGGATGGCCTGTTTCTCGTGCCGAGGGTGGTCGAATGAACAACCCATCAGATTTCGCCAACGCCGACCTGCGCACGCTGTCCGCCGCGCTGGCCGCGCGGCAAGTGTCCAGCGTCGAACTCACCCGGGCCGCGCTCGACCGCATCGCCGCCCGCGCCGATCTGGGCGCCTTCCTCCATGTCGATGCCGAGGGCGCATTGAAGTCCGCGCAGGCCGCCGACGCCGCCCGCGCCGCGGGTGATTCGCGCCCGCTGCTCGGTGTGCCGCTGGCGCACAAGGACGTGTTCGTCACCCGCGACCTGCCGGCCACAGCCGCCTCGCGCATGCTCGCCGGTTATGTCAGCCCGTTCGATGCCACCGTGGTCGCCCGGCTGGGCGCAGGCGCCGATGGCGTTGGCGGCGCGGGCATGGTGACGGTGGGCAAGACCAATATGGACGAATTCGCCATGGGCTCGTCCAACGAGAACTCGGCTTACGGCCCGGTGCGCAACCCCTGGGACGCCGACGCCATTCCCGGCGGCTCCAGCGGCGGCTCGGCGGCGGCGGTGGCCGCAAGGCTCGTTCCCGCCGCCACCGGCACCGACACCGGCGGCTCGATCCGCCAGCCCGCGGCGATGTGCGGCATCACCGGCATCAAGCCGACCTACGGCCTGTGCTCGCGCTACGGCATGATCGCCTTCGCCTCCAGCCTCGACCAGGCCGGCCCGATCGCGCAGACCGCGTGGGACTGCGCCGCGCTGCTCACGGCGATGACCGGGTTCGACCCGCGCGACGCCACCAGCGTGCAGCGCCCCGTTCCCGACTACACCGCCGCGCTCGACCAACCCCTGCCCGGCGCCTCCGCCGCGCAGCCGATCAAAGGCCTGCGCATCGGCCTGCCGCGCGAATACTTCGGCGCAGGCCTGGCCAACGAGGTCGAAGCCGCCGTGCGCGCAGCCCTCGAGACGATGGAGAGCCTGGGCGCCACGTTGGTCGACGTCTCGCTGCCGCTGACCGAACTGTCCATTCCGGCCTACTACATCATCGCGCCCGCCGAGGCCAGTTCCAACCTGAGCCGCTTCGACGGCGTGCGCTTCGGCCACCGCGCGGCGCAATACAAAGACCTGGCCGAGATGTACGGCAAGAGCCGCGCCGAAGGCTTCGGCCCCGAGGTCAAGCGCCGCATCATGATCGGCACCTATGTGCTGTCGCACGGTTATTACGACGCCTACTACCTGCAGGCGCAGAAAATCCGCCGCCTGATCGCCGACGATTTCGCCCGCGCCTTCACCCAGTGCGACGTGATCGCCGGCCCGGTGTCGCCCACCGTCGCCTGGAACCGGGGCGACAAGGCCGATCCGCTGGCCAACTACCTGGCCGACATCTACACCCTGTCGGCCAGTCTGGCCGGACTGCCGGGCATGAGCGTGCCCGCCGGTTTCGGCGCGGGACAGAATGCGCGCCGCCCGGTCGGCCTGCAACTCATCGGCCCGCACTTCGCCGAGGCCCGCCTGCTGCGGGTCGCCCACCAGTACCAGCAGGTGAGCGACTGGCATCGCCGCAGCCCCTTCTGAGCAAGGAAAAACTCATGACAACAACGTCTCAGGTGCTGCAAGGCGATTGTGCCGAAGTGCTCCAGTCCTTCCCGGGCCAGAGTGTCGACCTCATCGTCACCTCACCGCCCTACGCCGACCGGCGCAAGAACACCTATGGCGGCATCGCACCGGAAAAGTATGTGGAATGGTTTCTGCCCCGCTCCGCAGAATTTCTGCGCGTGCTGAAACCCTCGGGCTCGTTCATCCTCAACATCAAGGAAAAGGCCGAGAACGGCGAGCGCCACACCTATGTGCTCGAACTCATCCTGGCCTTGCGGCAACAAGGCTGGCTGTGGACCGAGGAATACATCTGGCACAAGCGCAATTGCTATCCCGGCAAATGGCCCAACCGCTTTCGCGACGCCTGGGAACGCTGTCTGCATTTCACCAAGGAGCGCAAGTTCAAGATGAATCAGGAAGCGGTCATGGTGCCAATGGGCGACTGGGCTGGAAAGCGGCTCAAAAACCTGGGCAAAAACGATGTGGTGCGCTTCGATTCGCAGGTGGAAAGCGGCTTTGGAAAAAATATCGCCAACTGGCTGGAGCGCCCCATGGCCTACCCGACCAATGTGCTGCATCTGGCCACCGAGTGCAGCAACAAAAACCACAGCGCGGCCTTTCCGCAAAGCCTGCCGGAATGGTTCATCAAACTGTTTTCCGACCCCGGAGATACCGTGCTCGATCCCTTCGTCGGATCGGGTACGACCTTGAAAGCCGCCCATGAGTTGGGCCGCAACAGCATCGGCATCGATCTGTCCCGTGAGTATTGCGACATGGCCGAAGCGGCCGTGGGCAAGCAGCTTGCGCTCATGGAGGAGGCGGCGGCCTATGGAAACCAGTCTTAAGGCGCGACTGACCGATTTCATCGAGCAGCACGTGCCGCAGTTCCACGACAAGCGGCTGCAGAGCCTGGATGGGCTCAAGCTAAAAACGGTGCTCAAGCGCAAAAATCCATATCTATTCAAGGCCAAGCACGTCGAGTCGGCACCGGTACTGGTAGAGCAGTTGCTCGATGCCCATCTGTCCTCACAAGAGGAAACGATTTTTGGCGACTTTCTGGAAAGCCTTGCCATCCACGTCTGCTCGCTGGTTTATGACGGTCGAAAGTCGACCAGCGAAGGCATCGATCTGGAGTTCGACCGCGATGGCGCGCGCTACATCGTGTCCATCAAGTCCGGGCCAAACTGGGGCAATTCCAGCCAGATCAAAAAAATGCGCGACCATTTCAAACAGGCGCGACGCATCTACGGCGCATCCAGGCACATGATTACCGTAAACGGCTGCTGCTATGGCCGTGACAACAAACCGGACAAGGGCGAATACCTCAAGCTCTGCGGTCAATCGTTTTGGGAACTGATTTCCGGCTCGCCCGAGATGTATCAAGACCTCATCGAACCGCTGGGCCATCAGGCAAGGGCTCGAAACGAGGCATTCAGCACCGCCTACGCCAAAGTCATCAACCGCTTCAGCGCCGACTTCATCCAAGAGTTCTGCCTTCCCGACGGCGCCATCGACTGGCACAAGCTCGTCGCCTTCAATTCGTCCAAAATCCCGCGCGGCTGAGCTAAAAAATGGATCTGCACACCTGGCTGACCTTCTTCGTGGCGAGCTGGCTCATCAGCCTCTCGCCCGGCGCGGGCGCGATCTCGTGCATGACCACAGGCCTGCGCCACGGCTGGCGTGTAGGCGTGTGGAACATCCTCGGCCTGCAACTGGGCATCGCCGCCATTCTGCTGGTGGTTGCCGCTGGGCTGGGCGCCATTCTGGCCGCGAGCGAAACCGCGTTCAGCGTGATCAAGTGGTTCGGCGTGGCCTATCTGCTGTGGCTGGGCATTCAGCAATGGCGCTCGCCTGCGCACAGCCTGGTCGAAGGCAGCGGCAGCAGCAAAACCTCCAAAAACGCCACGCCGCCAGCGCGCGGCCAACTCGTGCTGCGCGGTTTTCTCATCAACGCCAGCAACCCCAAGGGGCTGGTGTTCATGCTCGCGGTGCTGCCGCAGTTCATCAACCCGGCCGCGCCGCAACTGCCGCAATATCTGCTGTGCGGGCTGTCGCTGTTCATCACCGACATCGTGGTGATGAACGGCTACACCCTGCTGGCCGCGCGGGTGCTGCGCGCCTTGCGCGCGCCGCACCACCAACTCTGGCTGCAGCGCAGCTTCGGCACCCTGTTCATCGGCGCCGCGCTGCTGCTGTCGGCGTTCCGCCGTTCGTCGTAAGGAAATCACCATGCAATGGGAAGTGGTCATCGGGCTGGAAACACATGTTCAGCTCTCCACCGTGTCCAAGATGTTCTCCGGGGCGCCCACCGCCTTCGGCGCCGCGCCCAACACCCAGGCCTGCGCCGTCGATCTGGCGCTGCCCGGCGTGTTGCCGGTGGCCAACCGCGCCGCGGTGGAACGCGCCATCCGCCTCGGTCTGGCTTTGGGCGCGACCATCGCGCCGCGCTCGGTGTTCGCGCGCAAGAACTACTTCTACCCCGACCTGCCCAAGGGCTACCAGATCAGCCAGTACGAGATTCCCGTGGTGCAGGGCGGGGTGGTCGACTTTCTGGTGGACGGCAAGCCGCACCGCCTGCAGCTCACCCGCGCCCACCTCGAAGAAGACGCGGGCAAGTCGCTGCACGAAGCCGGCCTGTTCGACCGCGCGGGCAACGCCGCCAGCGGCATCGACCTCAACCGCGCCGGCACGCCGCTGCTCGAAGTCGTCACCGAGCCCGACCTGCGCAGCGCACGCGAAGCCGCCGAATACGCCCGCGCGCTGCACGCGCTGGTCATGTGGCTGGACATCTGCGACGGCAACCTGCAGGAGGGCTCGTTCCGCTGCGACGCCAACGTCTCCGTGCGCCGCCCCGGCGAGCCCCTGGGCACGCGCTGCGAGATCAAGAACCTCAACAGCTTTCGCTTTCTCGAAAAGGCTATCGAATTCGAGGTGCGCCGCCAGATCGAACTCATCGAAGACGGCGGCAAGGTGGTGCAGGAAACCCGGCTGTACGACCCCGACAAGGGCGAGACCCGCACCATGCGCACCAAGGAAGACGCGCACGACTACCGCTACTTCCCCGACCCCGACCTGCCGCCGCTCATCATCTCGCCCGAGTGGATCGAGCGGGTGCGCGAAGGCATGCCCGAGCTTCCCGGCCAGATGGCCGCGCGCTTCGTCGCGGCCCACGGCCTGAGCCCGGATGCCGCGGCACAGATGACCCAGACCCGCGCCCACGCCGCCTACTTCGAGGCCTGCGTGGCCGCGGGCGCACCGCCGAAACTCGCCGCCAACTGGATCATGGGCGAACTCGCCGCCCAGCTCAACCGCGGTGAACTCGACATCGACGCCAGTCCCCTGAGCGCCGCGCAACTCGCCGCGCTCACCCACAAGATCGACGACGGCACCCTCTCAAGCAAGACCGCCAAGGAAGTCTTCGCCGCGCTGTGGGCGGGCGAACAGGGCGGCAATGTAGCCGCCATCATCGACGCGCGCGGTCTGGCGCAGGTCAACGACAGCGCCGCCCTACAGTCCGCCGTCGACGCCGTGCTCGCCGCCAACCCGAAGAACGTCGAGGAGTACCGCGCCGGCAAGGAAAAAGCCCTCAACGCCCTGGTCGGCCAGGTGATGAAGGCCACCGGCGGGCGCGCCAACCCGCAGCAGGTGGGGGAGATGTTGAGAAAGGCGGTGGGGTGAGGGGGATAGGAGACTGTCGAGACTGTCGGGATTGAGGATCGCGGGCTGTACACCCGGGCTGTAAAACGGCAGTGCGGCGCCTTGCGGCTCAGTTCTCCACGACTTGCAGCGCTGCGGATGACTCGGCCGAGCGCCTGCGCGTGGCGATCCGTTTGACGCGGCCTTTGAAGGACGGCAGATTTTGCACCGCGCCGCCCGGTTGCATGAGCCGGCGCACGTCTTCGCTGGGCATGCGTTGCTGTGCAGCGTTCAGTGTTCAGCGGGCCGTCCGGCTGCGTCGGCAGGGCGTCGCGCAGCAGCGAAAGCGTGGGTTGCGGTGTTCTTCGGCCAGAGTGCGAAAAATGGCCCAGACGGCTGCGAATGCGGAAAAATTCGCGCCGGTTACCGGGCAGGTGCAGCATGCGCACCCGCTTTGATGCGCCCGATTCCTTGAGTCCCCTGCTGACGGCGGAGCGCGAAAAGTCGAGCGCGGCGGCGCGGAGCGCAGTCAGCGGCTGGCGAACCAGTCGGAGACGGCTTGAGGCCGGGGGCCTGCCGGGTGGGCGGCGAGCAGGTGCAGGCCGATCTTGCTGCGGCGCCAGAGCACATCGTCGGCGCTGGCGGCCCATTCATGGTCGCGCAGGTAGCGCAGTTCGGCCTCGAACAAGCCGGGGGCGATCTCGGCGCCGAGGTCTTGGAGTTGCGTGGCGGCGCTGCCGTCGGCCGTTCGCAGCACGCGGTCGATGCGGCTGCCGTAGGCGCGGGCCAGGCGATGCGCCAGCTCGGGCGCAAGCCAGGGATGGCGCTGCCGCACGGCCTGCACAAAGCGCGCGAAGTCGGTGTCGGGGCGCTGCGCGGGGCCGATCCAGGCCGACAGATCGCCGCCGGGAAGGAAGGCGTCGCGCGTCCACGCCGGGCATGCTTCGTTCAGCGCCATGCAGACCTGGTCGGCGGCCTGTTCGGCGAGCTTGCGAAAGGTGGTGATCTTGCCGCCCCACACGGTGAGCAGCGGGGCGCCGTCGCGGTCGAGTTCGAGCTTGTAGTCGCGTGTGGCCGCTTTTGGAGGAATGACGGCCCCCACGCTCCCGCTCAGCGGTCGCTGCCCTTGCAGGGCGCGGCCTTGCTCCAAGCAAGGCCCCTTCGTGCCGTCCAGTCTGGCGCAGGCCAGACTGGAGACGCGGCACTCAGCCCCGAGGGGGCTGCCCATGCCTTGGGGCGGCCCGGCGTCATGGGCGCCCGCATGATCTTCGAGCAAGGGACGCACTCCGGCGTAGCGCCACACGATGTGCTCCGGGCGGACTTCGCTGCGGAAGTAGCGGTTGACCTCGGCGCAGAGGTAGGCGGCCTCGGCGTCGCTGCAGATCTCGGCGCCGTCGGGCGCGGTCACTTCGACATCGGTGGTGCCGATCAGGGTGAAGTCGCGCTCGTAGGGAATGGCGAACACGATGCGGCCATCGCCCGCCTGGAAGAGGTAGGCGTGTTCGTGCGCAAACAGCCGGGGCAGCACGATGTGGCTGCCGCGCACCAGGCGCAGCGAGGCGCGCTCGTGCGGCGGGCTGCCGTCGGCGTTGCGCACGGTGTGCTTGAGCAACTGCTCGGCCCAAGGGCCGGCCGCGTTGACCAGGGCGCGGGCGCTCACCTGCCGCTCGACCCCGGCCGCATCGCGCAGCGTGGCCTGCCAGCCCGTGCCGTGGCGCATGGCGTCGATGCAGGCGGTGCGGGTGAGGACTGTGGCGCCGCGCTCGGCGGCATCGACCGCGCACAGCGCGACCAGCCGGGCGTCGTCCACCCAGCCGTCGGAATAGATGAAGCCGCGGGTGTATCCGGCCTTCAGCGGGGCGCCCGCGGCATGGGTGCGCAGATCGATGCGGCCCGACCCCGGCAGCCACTCGCGCCGCGCCAGATGGTCGTAGAGAAACAGCCCGGCGCGGATCATCCAGGCCGGACGCATGGCAGGCGCATGCGGCATGACAAAGCGCAGCGGCCACATGAGATGCGGCGCGCTGCGCAGCAGCACTTCGCGCTCCTGCAGGGCCTTGCGCACCAGGCCGAATTCGTAATACTCCAGATAGCGCAGGCCGCCGTGGATCAGCTTGGTGGACGCCGACGAGGTATGCGCCGCCAGATCGTCGCGCTCGCACAGCACCACATCGAGGCCGCGCCCGGCCAGATCGCGCGCAATGCCCGCGCCATTGATGCCGCCGCCGACGACGAGTACGTCGCAGGCGAGGCTGGAGGCGGGCGAGGCAACGGCGGCGCGGTTCACATCGAGATGGTAGGTGTGCGGCTCAGGCCGCGATGCGCGCACCGGTCGCGCGGTCGAACACATGCAGCGCGGCAGGGTCGATGCGCAAGCCCATGCGCTGCCCTTCCTGCCAGGGCGCGTCTCCCGCCACCCGCACCACGCAGGGCTGTGCGCCGATCATGCCGTGCAGCAGGGTCTCTGCGCCCAGCGCTTCGCGCAGCACGATGTCCATTTGCCATGCACCCTGCGGATCGGGCGCGAGGGCTTCGGGGCGGATACCCACGACCAGCTCGCATTGCGTCGCGTTCAGTGTCGAACCTAAATGCAGCGGCGCGGCCTGGGCGATGTGCAGGGTCTGGCCGTCGGCGCCGAGTTCGGCGTCGAACAGGTTCATGCCCGGTGCGCCGAGAAACCCGGCGACGAACACGCTGGCCGGCCGGGCATACACCTCGCCCGGCGTGCCCACCTGCTCGATGCGGCCCTGGTTCATCACCACCACGCGCTGCGCCAGGGTCATGGCCTCGACCTGATCGTGGGTGACGAACACCGTGGTCGTTTTCAGCCGCTGGTGAAGCTGCTTGATTTCCACCCGCATGTGGTTGCGCAGCCGGGCATCGAGGTTGGACAGCGGCTCGTCGAACAGGAAGAGTTGCGGCTCGCGCACGATGGCGCGCCCCATCGCCACGCGCTGGCGCTGTCCGCCGGATAGCGCCGAGGGTTTGCGTTCGAGCAGTTCGCTCAGGCCGAGCAGACCGGCGGCCCATTGCACGCGGCGGGCGATGTCTTCCTTGCTGGCGCCGCGCAGGCGCAGGCCGTAGGTGAGGTTGTCGCGCACCTTCATGTGCGGGTAGAGCGCATAGTTCTGGAACACCATGGCGATGTCGCGCGCGCTGGGTTCGAGGTCGTTGACGCGCCTGTCGCCGATCAGGATGTCGCCGTCGCTGGGGGCTTCAAGCCCGGCGATCAGGCGCAGCAGCGTGGTCTTGCCGCAGCCCGACGGGCCGACGAGCACGACGAATTCGCCGTCGGGCACGTCGAGCGACGACGGCTGCAGGGCGGTGGTGTCGCCGAAGCGTTTGCTGACTTGCTTGAGAACGAGGGTGGCCATGATGCTTATTTGTCGGAATCGGTCAGGCCCTTGATGAACCAGCGCTGCATCAGCAGCACCACGATCACCGGCGGCAGCAGCGCGAGCAAGGCGGTGGCCATGATCAGATCCCAGCGCGGCAGCGCAAAGGAGGCGCCCGCGTTGATCATGCCCTGCATGCCCATGACCACCGTGGTGTAGCCCGCATCGGTGGTCGTGAGCAGGGGCCAGAGATACTGGTTCCAGCCGTACACGAAGACCAGCACGAACAGCGCGGCGATATTGGTGCGCGACAGCGGCAGAACCATGTCGATAAAGAAGCGGATCGGCCCGGCGCCGTCGATGCGCGCGGCATCGACCAGGCTGCGCGGCAGGGTCATGAAAAACTGGCGGAACAGGAAGGTGGCCGTCGCAGAGGCGATCAGCGGCAAGATCAGGCCGCTGTAGCTGTTGAGCAGGTGCAGATTGGCGGTGACCTGATAAGTGGGAAAGAACCGCACTTCGATGGGCATCATCAGGGTGAAAAAGATCAGCCAGAACGCCGCCATGCGCAGCGGAAAGCGGAAATACACCACCGCATACGCCGAAAGAATGGAGATGAACAGCTTGCCCAGGGTGATGCCCAGCGCCATGACGAGGCTGTTGAGCAGCATGCGCCAGACGGGAATGGTGCCGGGCAGTCCGACGCTGAGCACCGTGCGCAGGTTGTCGAGCAGCATGTCGCCGGGCAGCAGCGGAAAGTGCCCGAGCAAGGCCTGCGGCGTGTGGCTGGCAGCGACCACCGCCAGGTAAAGCGGCAACGCGACCACAACGGCCATGAGGATGAGCAAGGCGTGGCGCAGCCCCGCCGACCGAAGCGGATCTGACTTCACTGGTAATGCACCTTTGCGCCAATGAAGCGGAACTGCACTATCGTCAGTCCGGCGACCAGCACCATCAGCACCACCGATTGCGCGGCCGCAGAGCCGAGGTTGAGGTTCTGGAAACCGTCTTGATAGAGCTTGTAGACCAGGGTTTGCGTGGCCTCGCCTGGGCCTCCCTTGGTCACGATATTGATCAGTCCGAAAGTGTCGAACAGAATGAACACGCTGTTCATCACCAGAAGAAAGAAACTGGTGGGCGCCAGCAGCGGAAAGACGATGGTCCAGAAACGGCGCACCGGCCCCGCGCCATCGAGCGCTGCAGCCTCCAGCAACGACGCGGGAATGGCCTGCAGGCCGGCGGTGAAAAACAGAAAGTTGTAGGCGATCTGCTGCCAGGCCGTCATCGCAATCACCAGCAGCAAGGCCTGATCGCCATCGAGGATGTAGTTCCAGTTCACCCCCATCGCCTGCAGCAACTGGGCCCCTGCACCGACCTGCGGCGAGAACATGAACACCCACAGCGCGCCGGTGATGGCCGGTGCGACGGCGTAGGGCCAGATGAACAGCGTGCGGTACACGCCGCGCGCCCTCAGCAGGCCGTCGGTCAGCACGGCCAACAGCAGGCCCAGCCCCATCGCCAGCACGGTGGCGGTAACGGCGTAGATCGCTGTGACCCGGAAGGCGCGCAGATAGCTGTGCTCTTCAAACAGTGAGGCGAAGTTGCTCAGGCCGACGAACTGCTGGCTCAAACCGAACGGATCGGTTTGGTAGAACGCGCCCGAGAGTGCCTGCAGCGCAGGCCAGACGAAGAACAGCACCGTCACCGCCAGTTGCGGCGCCAGCAAGAAATAGGGCAGGACGCGGTGCGGAAACGGCGCCGCATCCACGACCCGGCGCGGCTTCGCGCGATTGCGCTTGAGCGAAGCCGCGCCCGTGGGACAAGCCGTCACGTTTACTGGCCCGAGGTCTGACTGAATTGCGCCAGCAGCTTGTCGCCCTTGCTCACCACGGCGTCCATGGCCTGCTGCGCGGTTTTCTTGCCGGCCAGCGCGTCTTCGAGTTCGGCGCGGATGTTGTCGCGGATCTGCGGCATATAGCCCAGGCGGATGCCCATGGTGAACGGCTTGGGCGGTTTGTGGGTGAGTTCCTCAATGGCTACCAGCGCACCGGGGTTTTTCTCGTAGAAGCCCTCGGCCTTGAGCAGCCCAAAGCCCGCCTTGCTCACCGGCACATAGCCGGTTTTCTTCGCCCAGTACGACTGCGTCTTGGCCGAGCCGAGGAAGTCGAGGAACTTGGCGATGCCGGCGTAATGGTCGGCGGCAACGCCCTTCATCACCCACAGCGAGGCGCCGCCCACCGCGGTGTTTTGCGGCGCGGTTTTCAGCTTGGCGTCATACGGCATCGGGGCGATGCCGAAAGGAAACTTGGCCCCGGCGTTGACGGCGGCAAAGGATGCCGAGCTGTCCATATACATCGCGCATTCGCCGCTGTTGAACAGCGGCGTGGCGTTGGTGCTGCCGGCTCCGGCATATTTGAAAATGCCGTCCTTCGACCATTGCACCAGATCGGCGACATGCTGCACATAGGGCTTGTCGTTGACCAGCAGCTTGACGTTCTTGTACGACTTGAAGCCGTTGTCCTGCGTGGCGTAGGGAATGCCGTTCCAGAGCGAGAACTGCTCGAATTGCACCCAGTCCGGCCAGCCGGTGGTAAAGCCGCACTTCACGCCCGCGGCCTTGAGTTTCTGGCCCACTTCACCCATTTCCTGCCAGGTCTTGGGCGGCTGCATGCCGGCCTTGGCCAGCAAATCCTTGTTGTAGTAAAGCACTGGCGTGGACGAATTGAACGGCATGGACACCAGCTTGCCCTGCGCATTGGAGTAGTAGCTCGCCGCGCCGCCGATGAACTGGCTGGTGGAGAAGGGAATGCCCTCTTTGGCCATCAGCTCATAAACCGGCACATAGGCGCCCTTGGCCGCCATCATGGTGGCCGTGCCCACATCGAACACTTGCACGATGTCGGGCGGATTCTTGGCGCGGAAGGCGGCTACCGCTGACATCATGGTGTCGGGATAGCTGCCCTTGTTGACCGAGACTACCTCGTACTGCGTTTGCGAGGCGTTGAATTCGTCCACCACATGCTGCACCGTCTTGCCCAGCTCGCCGCTCATGGCGTTCCAGAACTGAATTTTGACGCGCTCGGCAGCGTGCGCGCTGGTGATGCCGACGCTGCTCAGGCCGCAAGCCAATGTGACAGTCACACCGGCGAGAAACTGGGTTTTATTCATTTTTCTCTCCAATAGATAATCCTGGCGGGGTTGCCGCCAGGATTATCAAGTCTGATTCAAAAGGAATGAATTAAAAGGTGTGCTTCATGCCAAACATCAGGCCGGAAGAGGTCGATCCGTTCGGGCCCATTGGGGCATCATTGCCGATGCCAACCGTATACAGCGCATTGGCGTCGTTGCTGATGCGCGAATAATTGGCATACAGCATGGTGCGCTTCGACAGGTTATACCAATAACCAAGGCCGATCTGTTTTGCGCCCGCGTTGGCCACCGTATCGTTCTTGATCTGGGTATAAGATGCCAGAATGTTGCCCGGGCCGACGGGAACCGACGCACCCACCATGAAATACTTGGTTTTGAATATTTTTCCAGACGCCGTCGGGGTGATGACGGCGCTGTCCGGGCTATTCTGGCCGTAAAGCGCGCTCAGTGACAGGATGCCGAAGTTATATGCGCCAGAAACACGCATATCCTTGACCGTGGCATTGCCATTGATGTCATTGACGCGCGTGGTTTCCAGACTGACGCGCACCGGGCCGCTCAGGTAGCGGGCACGCAGGCCATAGCCGCCGATGGTCTTCGAAGCGGTGCTGGAGGTCAGGCCGGAGCCGTCACCGAAAGCCAGTTGCGCGCCGATGTCGAACCCGCTGAACGAGGGGCTGTCATAGGTGATCGACTGGCTGAAGCGCACCGGAATCCACTTTTCCGGCAGGTTGCCCACCCCAGCCACCGTGTTGTCGGTGAACGGGTCGAAGTCATACAGGTCGAGGTCGGAATAGGTGTAGTAACGGCCCAGGCGCAGGGTGCCGAAACCACCTTGCAATCCGACCCACGACTGGCGCTGGAAGAAGCCGCCGCCGGAGCAATAGCCGCCGCTGGTCAGCGGGCCGCCTTGTGCGCAAATACCGGTTTCAAGCTGGAAAATAGCGTTTAATCCGCCGCCCAGATCTTCTTTGCCTTTCAGGCCAATGCGCGAGTTGCTCACGCCGCCTTGCGACATATTGGTGACGGTCGACGAGCCGCCATTGTCATAATGCGCAATACCCAAGTCCATCGTGCCATAGAGTGTCACGCTATCGGCTGCAAATGCGGCGCCGGAAAACAGGCCGGCGAGTGCCGCGGCCATGAGTGTCTTTTTCATTCGGTTCTCCTGTAGGAAAAAATTGGGGTGAGACTTGCGTCTCACCCCTCTAAATATTGCTGACGAAACAGGTTCGTTCACAATCGCCCTGGAGAGGCTGGAATGAAATATAGAAACAGATTTTTTTCCGATAATGACAAAATTGTTATTTTGCGCTGTAGTCGCAGTTTAGCGACGTTTTTTTGATGTCACCAAAATGACACTTTTTTGGGCTAGCCGATATGTACCGATATGTTTCAAAACTATCGAATGCCTGCGCGCATGAAGCTCTGCACAAAGTGCCGTTGAAACAGCAAGAAGGCGACCAATAGCGGGGCCGAGGTCATCAGTGCGGCGGTGCTGATGAGGGGCCAGTCCACCCCCTGATCTGCGGTGGAGAACACCTGCAAACCGACAGTCAGCACGCGGCTGTCGGGCGAGTTGGTGACGATCAGGGGCCAGAGAAAGTCGTTCCAGTGATAGCTCACCGACACCAGGCCATAGGCCACGAGCACTGGCCGGGCCAGCGGCAGATAGACATGCCAGAGCACGGCCAGCGGGCCAGCGCCCTCGATGCTGGCGGCATCGACCAGTTCATGCGGCACGCTTAAAAAAATCTGGCGCAGCAGAAAGATGCCAAACGCAGAGGCGAAGTAGGGCAGGCCGATGGCGAGCAGGTGGTTGATCAGGCCGAGCTGCGCCATGGTGTGGTAGTTCTCAACGATGAGCATATTGGGCATGACCAGCAGTTGCACCATGACCAGCGCGAACAGCAGGCTGCGCCCGGCGAAGCGGTAGCGGGCAAAGGCGTAGGCCGCCAGCACGCACACCACAAGTTGGGCGGCCAGAATGAGCGTGACGACAAGGAAGGTGTTGAGAAAATAGCGTGCGAACGGTGCGGCTTTCCAGGCGCGGGCGAAGTTGTCGAGGGTCAGGGGCGCCAGCAAGCTGAAGTGCGCGACATCGGCGGCCTGATGAAAGGCGGCCCATAGCGCAAACAGCAGGGGCATGATCCACAACAGCGCAAGCGCCCAGGCGCTGAGAGTCAGCAAAGAGGTGGCGGGCTTCATTGGTAGTGCGTGCGACGGCCCATGCTGGCGAACTGCACCCACGACGCCAGCCCGAGGATGGCGATGAGCACCACCGTGAGTGCGGCGGCGTAGCCGGTGTCCCAATACTGGAAGGCGTTTTGGTAGATGTAATACAGCAGCAGATTGCTGCTGTTGTCGGGGCCGCCGTTGGTGAGCACGAACAGCGCGTCCACCAGGCTGAAGGCGCCGATGACGGCGTTGATCAAAATGAACAAGGTGGTCGGCCCGATGAGCGGCAGGGTGACGCGGTGGAACACCTGCCAGGCCGACGCGCCTTCGATGCGGGCGGCATCGATCAGGTGCTGGGGAATGTTTTGCAGCGCGGCCAGATAGAAGATCATGAAAAACCCCGCCTGCTTCCACACGGCGACTACCGTGACCGCCCACAGCGCTGTGGCGGGCTCGCCCAGCCAGTTGCGGCCGGGCAGGCCGAGCCCATGCATGAACTGGTCGAGCAGGCCATAGCCGGGGGTGTAGAAAAACAGCCAGATGTTCGCGGCGGCCACCAGCGGCAGCACCGTGGGGGTGAAGTAAGCCATGCGCGCCAGCGCCCGGCCGGGAATGCGCGCATTCATCAACAGCGCCATCAGCAGCGCGAGCGCAATCGAAGCGGGAATGGAGACGAGGGCATAAAGCAGGTTGTTGCGCATGACCTGGCGAAATACCGGGTCAGCGAGCATCTGGGCGAAATGCCGCGTGCCCACGAATTGGGTGGGTTGCTGGCCGCTGGGCGTGGACATCACGCTCTGCCAAAGCGTGGAGAGAGCCGGGTAGAGGGTGAACGTGGTCAGCAGCAGCAGAGCCGGCGCGAGCAAGGCCCAGGCGAGCAGGGTTTGGCGCCAGGCGCGGCGAGCGCCTTGCTTAGGGTTGAGCATCTTGGAAGGGAACAAAACAGCGCGGCGGCACGACGCGGCGGCCGCAGCGCGTTGGGGACGATCAACTGTTGCGATAACGGCGCAGGATGCCTTCGGCCGTGGCCTGCGCCTCCTTGAGCGCAGCCGCCGGGGTTTTCTGCGCGGTGATGGCCGCTTCCAGCCCGTCGTTGAACACTTTGGTAACCCGCTGGTTGTCGTGCGTGGACAACTCGGGCTCGGCGTATTTCAGTTGGTCGCGGGCGACGGCGGCTTGCGGGAAACCGGCGACGTATTCCTTCAGGCGCGGCGTCTCCCAGGCCGCCGGGCTGGTGGCCACATAACCGGTCTGGATGCCCCAGTCTGCCGCCATTTCCGGCGAAGTCACCCAGCGGATGAAGCGCAGGGCAGCGGCGCGCTCGGCCTCGGTGGTGTTGTTGAAGACATAGAGGTTGCCGCCGCCCGTGGGCGCGCCGCGGCGCTTGTGCTGCGGCAGCATGGCCACGCCAAAGTCGAACTTGGCGTTGGCTTTGACGTTGGTGAGGTTGCCGGTGGTGGTCCACATCATGGCGCAGCGGTGCTGGAAAAAGTCTTGCGGCGTCGTGCCCCAGTTGATGATGCCCTCGGGCATGACCTTGTCGGTGCGCGAGAGTTTGACCAGATAGTCGAGTGCGCCGATGGTTTCAGGTGCGTCGAAATAAGTGGTTTTGCCATCGGGCGAGGCCAGGCGCGCCTGACCGTTTTCGATGGACAGTCCCTGAAACAACCAGTAGGGAAAGCCGGAGGTCGGAATTTGCAGGCCCCAATCGGTCGGGCTGACGGGGTTGTGCAGTTTGGTCAGGCGTCGGGCCATGTCGCGCATCTCGTCCCAGTTTTCCGGCGCCTTGTCGGGGTTCAAACCCACGGCCTTGAAGGCGGCCTTGTTCCAGTACAGCACGGGTGTCGAGCGCTGGAAGGGCACGCTCCAGGTCTTGCCTGCGACCTGCGAGTTGGCCAGAAAAGCGGGATAAAAACTCTTGAGCCAGCCCTTGTCGCCGCCAGCGAGGTCTTCCGCAGAAACCAGCACGCCCTGGTCGAACAGGGTGAACACATCCACCGCGAGCGCAACGGCCATCTTCGGCGCGCTGCCGCCGCCGCTGCGCAGCGCGGTCAGTGTTTTGGTGATGGTGTCTTGATAGCTGCCGGTGTAGATGGGCTTGACGACCACGTCCGGGTTGGCCTTGTGGAACTGCTCGGCGTAGCCATCGAGAATCTTGGCGATCGGCCCGCCCACGGCGACGGGGTAGTACATCGGCAGTTCGATGACTTGGGCGGCGCGCGCCGATGGCAGTACCGACGCGCTGAACAGGGGAAGGGCCGAAGCCTTCAGGAAATCACGACGTTGCATGGTGCATCCTCTTGAGTTTGTGAACGGTGGAGAAAATCGGTGGGTGCGGCGAGGTCGAGGCGTTTGCCGCTTTGTGGGTCGAACAGGCAGAGGTCTTGCGGGCTCCAGCCCAGTGGCAGGGTCTGGCCTGCGGCGTACTGCGCCCGACCGGGCAGGCGGGCGGCAAGGGCGTGAGGGCCCAAATGGCCGTTGACGATGCTGTCGGAACCTTGGTATTCCACTGAATCGACGCGCATCAGCAACTGGGGATGATGCGCGGCGGGGTTGGCCCACAGATGCTCGGGGCGGATGCCCAGGGTGAGGCTGGCGCTGCTGTCGATTGGCATGACTGGCTGCACGGCGGGCAGCATGACGGGCTGCTGCGTGCCTGCGATGCGCAGCCCATGCGCGCTGGGTTCGAGCGGCAGCAGATTCATCGGCGGCGAGCCGATGAAGCGTGCGACAAAAAGGCTGTTCGGCCGCTCGTACAAGGTCGCAGGCACGGCCACCTGCACGATGCGCGCTTCGTGCATGACCACCACTACATCGCCCATGCTCAGCGCCTCGGCCTGATCGTGCGTGGCATAGACCACGGTGATGCCCAGCTTCACCGCAAGCGCCTTGATTTCACGCCGCATGTCCTGCCGCAGCTTGGCGTCCAGATTCGACAGCGGCTCGTCCATCAGGATGATGCGGCGCCCGCCGATGATGGCGCGGCCCAGCGCCACCCGCTGCTGCTGTCCGCCCGAGAGCTGAGCAGGTTTGCGCGAAAGCAGCTGATCGAGCCCCAGCAAAGCACTGGTCTGCTCCAGACGCTGCTTGCGCTCGGCAGCAGACACGCGGCGCAGTTGCAGTCCGAACTGCAGGTTGTCCGCCACGCTCAGATGGGGAAACAGCGCGTAGCTCTGGAACACCATGCCCAGATCGCGGGCCCCGGGCGGCAATTGGGTGACCTCGCGCCCATGCAGATGAATGCGCCCGGCGTCGGCCTGCTCGAACCCGGCAATCAGCCGTAGCAGCGTGGTCTTGCCGCAGCCCGAAGGGCCGAGCACGACGACGAACTGCCCCTCTTCGATGTCGAGACTGAGGTCATCCGTCGCCAGGTGATTGGGAAACCGCTTGGTCAGCCCCTGCACAGAAATAGAAAGCATGATGCAAGGCTAGGAAACTCTTGTGACATCTGAATGACGTCACATTGAAAGTAGCTGGGAGCGAGCATCAGGCCCACGGCAGAGACCCTTTGGGTAGCCGCCTGGAAAGCGTCTGCAAGACGCCAAGCAGTCCGAGCACGGCCACGATGGTGAGCACCGACAGCGCGGCGGCGGCGCCGGTAGAGCCACCTTCCTCGAAGTTGTAGATGAGCACGCCGAGGGTTTCAGAGCCGGACGACCACAACAGGGCAGAGACGGTGAGTTCGTTCAGCGCCATGAGAAAAACCAGAATGCCGCCGCCCAGCAGCAGAGGCGCAGCTAGTGGCCAGACGATGGTGCGCAGGCGCATGAACAGCCCGGCGCCGCAACTGCGTGCGGCGTCGTTGAGTGCTGGGTCAAGCCGCGATAGCCCGGCCACCACCGGCTTGATGGCCAGAGTGAGAAAGCGCAGCAGATAGGCGTAGAGAATGATCCACAGCGAGCTGTAAAGGCTGATGTGCAGCACCGGCAGCGGCGGCAGCAGCATGAGAATGGCGGCCACGGCGACCACCGCTCCGGGCAGCGCGAAGGGCAGATCGGCCAGCGCTGCCAGCGCGGCGGTAACGCGTCCTTTGTCCCATACCACCAGATATCCCACGGGCAGGGCGATGGCGGCGGTCAGTGCCGCGGCCCATCCGGCCAGCCACAGGCTGTTGCGCAAGGCGGTGCGCACCATATCGTCACCGAGCAGGCTTTGGTAGTGTGCCCAGGTCAGGGTCTTGGGCGTTAGCGGCAGACCGTAGATCGAGACCAGCGAGGTGGCGAGCAAAGCCAGCGCCGGGGTGATGAGTACGGCGATGAGCAGCGCCCAGGCGGCCGCGGTCAAGGTCGTTTTCCAGCGCCCGAGTGTGATGCAATAAGGACTGGACGCGCCGCTGAGATGCCCCTGCCAGCGTCGCTGCAGCAGCCCCTGTGCGCCCAGGCCGAGCAGGGCCAGAGCCGCAGCGAGCAGGCTGAGCTGCGCCACGTCGGACAGCACCGACAGGCCGAAGCCCGAGAGCTTCTGGTAGATGAGGGTGGACAGTACGGTGTAGCCCACCGGCGTGCCCAGCAATGCGGGAATGCCGAAGTTGTCGAGACAGGAGACGAAGCTCAGCGCCGCACCCGCCAGCACGCCCGGCATCAGCACCGGAAGCAGCACGGTGCGCAGCCGCCACAAGGAGCAGGCGCCTGCGCTTTGCGCGGCTTCGATGAGGTCGCTCGGCAGACTGGACACACCGGGCCGCAGGGCCAGGAATACCAGCGGCGTTTGCTGTAGGCCGAGCAGCAGGGTGATGCCCGCCAGACCGTACATCGGATTGGACGACCCTGGCGCCGGAGCGAGGCCCAGGGGCTTGAGCAGCGCGCTGCCCGGCCCGAGCAATTGCGCCCAGCTCATGGCGGTGATCTGCGGCGGAATCATCAGCGGCAACAGCAGCAGAAAGATCAGGCCGCGTTTACCGCGCAGGTCGGTGAGGCCAACGAGCAGCGCATAGGCCGTGCCGAAGACCACGGCCACCGCCGTGCCGCCGAGCGAGACGATCAGACTGTTGACTGTGGCCTGAAGCGTGTCGGGGGCGATGAGCCGTGTCCAAGCGGCAGCCAGCCGCCAGCTGCCATCGGCCCAGAGCGCTTGCTGGCCGATGCGCAACAGGGGAAGCGCGACCAGGGCTGTCAAAACCGCGCCCACGCCCAGAGCGAGCGCGGTTTCAGCGCGCCACTGGAGGCGCCGGTGGGCGCGCATCCAGACGGAAAAACGCATCAGACGAACAGGGCGCTGAAGCGTTTTTTGTCGGCTTCGACGGTGTCGAGCGCGCGGTCGGCGTCCACGTTGAGCAGCTTGAAGCTGCCGAGCTTGGGGAATCCGAGTGGCGGGGTGATGCCCGCACGGGCCGGCATCATGCCCTGGCGGGCGACGAGTTCCTGGCCCGGCGCCGAGAGGCAGAAATCGACAAAGGCGCGCGCGGCATCGACATTGCGCGCGGTCTTGAGCACGGCCACCGGCTCGGTGACGGCAGACACCCCTTCTTCTGGAAAGACGAAGCGGATCGGCGCGCCCTTCTGCTCGGAGCGGATGGCGAGAAAGTCCACCAGCGCGGCGTAGAGCTTGGCGCCGCTGGAGACGTTTTTGAACACACCGCCGTTGCCGCCCTGGGCGATGGCTTTTTGTTTGGCGAGCATGTCGTAATACTTCCAGCCGAGGTTGGGATGCTGCGTGAAAGCCTCGACCATGACCATCGCCGCGCCGGAGTAAAGCGGGCTGGGCATATCGATCTGTCCCATAGCCTCGGGTTGCTGTAAATCCCACCAGCGCTTGGGCACCATCTTTGCTGCGGTGTTGTAGGCAATGCCAGTGGTAATGAGTTTGGTGCCATACCAATATCCGCCGGGCTCGCGCAACGAAGCGGGAAAGCCCTCGAAAGGCGCATCCTTGTAGGGCTGTAGACGGTCTTCGCGTTTGAGTCCGGCCATCGCCAGCTCGTCGGCGATGAGCAGCACATCGGGCTGCGGCGCACCGGCGGCGAACTCGGCGCGCAGCTTGGTCAGCAGCTGCGTGGTGCCATCGCGCACCCAGCGCACTTTGACATGGGGATGGGTCTGCTCGAACGCGGCCACGGTTTGTTGCGCATCCTGCAAAAGCTGGCTGGTGTAGAGCACCAGATCGCCCTTGACGGCGGTATTGGCACGGGCGATGCCCAGCGAAAAGGCACTCAGCCCAAGGCCAAGCCCGGTGGTGAGAACCTGGCGGCGGCGAGCATTGAGGAGGATGTGTGAACGTGTTGTGTATTGCATGATGCGAGTCTTGGGTGGTCTAACAAAGCCGTGAAGCTATCCGCGCAACATGACCGTCATGTGTCAACAGACTGCCATGTTCGTCGCCTAGCATGCGCCGCATGACGGCAATTTCCCTGCGCGCCTTGAGCAAGCGCTTTTCACAAGGCGCCACGGCGCTCAATCAAATCGATCTCGACATCCGCAGCGGCGAGTTTCTGGCGCTGCTCGGCCCGTCGGGCTGCGGCAAGACGACTTTGCTGCGTCTGCTGGCCGGGTTCGAGTCGCCCAGCGAGGGGGTCATCCAATTCGATGACGCGGTGATCGCCGATGCGCAGCGCAGCGTGCCCGCAGAGCGGCGCGACGTGGGCATCGTGTTCCAGAGCTACGCACTATGGCCGCACCTGAGCGTGGCGGAGAACATCGCCTATCCGCTGCGGGTCAAGAAGTTGCCGAGCGCGCAGCGGATGCAACAGGTGGGCGCTGCGTTGGAGCAAATGGGGCTCGCGGCATATGCCTCCAAGCGGCCTGATCAGCTCTCCGGTGGACAGCGGCAGCGTGTGGCGTTGGCGCGCTGTCTTGTGCAGCGCCCGCGACTCACTTTGCTCGACGAACCGTTGGCCAGCCTCGACGTGCACTTGCGCGATCAGATGATGGACGCGCTGCGCGACTTTCACGCCGCTTTAGGCGGCACGCTGATCTACGTGACCCACGATCAGCACGAGGCCATGGCGCTGGCCGACCGCATCGCCGTGCTCAATGGCGGACGGTTGGAACAGGTCGGCACTCCGCAGGATCTGCACGAACAGCCGCAGTCGCGCTTCGTGGCGGGATTCATCGGGCGTGGGCGGATTCTGCCCGTGCAAACCGGCCCGGGGGGCCTTGCGCGCTGCGCTGGCCTGTGCTTTCCCGTGGACGCAGCGCAGTTCTCGCACCTGGCTGATGGCATCAGCGGGCTGGCACTGGTGCGGCCAGCCGCAGTGCGTCTGACTGAAGGAGCCGCAAATGCCCTTGTCATGCGGCATCGTTACCGAGGGCAGGATCATGAGCTGGAACTGGCCTTGTTCGGTGCGCCCGAAAGCCGCTTGCTGTGCGATCACGTCCAGCGGCTGGCGCCTGGCAGCGAGGTGCGGGTCGAGGTGACGCACGGCTGGCTCGTCGGGTCGCCAGCGGCGAAATGAATGGGCTAAAGCGGTTTTTTGCAGCAAAATAAACGTCATCAATTCGTCACTTCCCGGCCTTACGCTCCGTTGTTTTCTTTGCCTATAACTTGGAGTCACTCATGACCAAACGTTCGCACGATACTCGCCGTCATTTCCTCAAACTCACTGCCGGTGCTGCGGGCGCCAGCCTGGGTTCGGCCCTCATTCCGGGTTTTGTCGGCAACGCGTTTGCCGCTGCCGCCGCGCCGACGAACAAGGGGCTGATCGCCGCAGCCAAGGCCGAAGGCAAGCTCAATGTCATCGCGCTGCCGCCGGACTGGGCTAATTACGGCAAGATGATTGCCGAGTTCTCCAAGATGTACGGCATCAAGGTCAACAGCGCCTCGCCGGACGCCAGCTCGGCGCAGGAGCTGCAGGCGATCAAATCGCTCAAAGGCCAGAGCCGCGGCCCGGACGTGGTGGATGTCGGCCCCGCCTTCGCGCTGGCCGGGGTGCAGGAAGGGCTGTTCCAGCCCTACAAGGTGGCGACCTGGGCGAGCGTTCCCGACAACATGAAAGATGCCGGTGGCCTGTGGTGGGGCGACTACTTCGGCGTGGTGTCGTTCGGCGTGAACCGCAATGTGGTGAAGAACGCGCCGCAAACCTGGGCCGATCTGCTCAAGCCCGAATACAAGGGCATGGTGGCGCTCAACGGCAGCCCGTTGGGCGCAGGTGCTGCGTTCGCCGGGGTGTTTGCGGCGTCGCTGGCCAACGGCGGCTCGCTCGACAATATGCTGCCCGGCGTGGAGTTCTTCGCCAAGCTGGCCAAGGCCGGTAACTTCAACCCGTCCGATGCCACTTCGGCCAGCCTGGTTTCGGGCCAGACGCCCATCGTCGTCAACTGGGACTATCTCAACATCGCTCAGGCCAAGAAAGAGGCCGACAAGGTCAAGATCGACACCATCATCCCGACGGACGGCAAGCCCTATGGCGGCTACTACTGCCAGGCCATCAGCAAGTTCGCCCCCAACCTGAAGGCAGCGCAACTGTGGGAAGAGTTCCTGATGTCCGACGCGGGTCAGCTCATCTACCTCGAAGGTTATGCGCACCCGGCGCGCTTCAACGACATGGTGGCCCGCGGCGTGATTCCGCAGTCGCTCATGGCTGAGCTGCCCCCGGCCGCGGCCTACAAAGAAGTCGTGTTCGCCGACAAGGCGCAGACCGAAAAGGCGCAAGGCGTGCTCAAGGCTGACTGGGCCAAGATGGTCAAGGTGTAATGCGGCAGGCATCTGATGCACCGGCGGGTATGGCGTCTGACAGGGCGTCAATCGCCAGCCGCTCGGTGCGCCTGCCGGGCTGGCTGGGCCGACATTGGGGCACGGTGCTGTTCATCGGCCCCTTTCTGCTTTATGTGCTGGTGTTCCTGCTGCTGCCCGCGCTGCGCTTGCTGGCGCAGGCGCTCATCGACCCGCACGGCCTGACGCTGCGCTACATCGCCGAGCTGGCGCAGCCGCAGACGGTGCAGGCGTTTTCCAACTCCATCGTGCTCTCGGCGGTCTCGGCTGCAGTCGGTCTGGTGTTCGGCGGTCTGGCGGCCTATTTCATTTTGCACCCCAAGGCGCCCAAGGGGCTGCGTTCTCTGCTCACCTCGTTCAGCGCGGTGGCGGCGAACTTCGCCGGGGTGCCGCTGGCGTTTGCCTTCATCGCCACCCTGGGCAGTCTGGGCATGGTGACGGTCTGGCTGAAAAGCCTAGGGATCGACCTGTACGCCTCGGGCTTCAATCTCTACTCGATGAGTGGCTTGATTCTGGTGTATGGCTACTTTCAGATTCCGCTGATGATCATTGTCATCATCCCGGCCATCGAAGGGCTGCGGCGCGAATGGCGCGAGGCCGCGGAAAGCCTCGGTGCGCGCACCTGGGTGTACTGGCGGCATGTGGGCCTGCCGATTCTGTTGCCGTCGCTGCTGTCGGCCTACCTGCTGCTGTTCGGCAATTCGTTTTCGGCCTACGCCACGCCTTACGCGCTGACTTCGGGCAATATCGGCCTGGTGCCCATCGAAATCAGCAATGTGCTGTCGGGCAACGTCATGCTGGAGCCGCAAGCCGGCGCTGCGCTGGCGCTGGGCATGATCGCGGTGATGGTGGTGGTGATGTTGCTGTACGCGCTGGTGGCCCGCCGCGCCAATCGCTGGAGAGGACGATGAACGCATCTGTTCGTCAACGACTTCCAGTTTCGGGCATGGCGTTATTGCTCATCGTCGGGCTGTATTTCGCGCTGCCCTTGTTCGCTACCGGCGTGTTCAGCTTCTGGGAAGGCGGTGACCGTTACGGCCTCAGCGCCTATGCGAGTCTGGTGCGCCAGAGCGAGATGTGGAACAGCCTGTGGCTGTCTCTGCGGCTGGCGCTGGAAACCATCGCGCTCAGTCTGGTGGTGCTGGTGCCCGCGGTGTTCTGGATGCACCTGCGCGCGCCGCGCATGAAGCCGCTATTCGACTTCATTTCGGTGCTGCCTTTCGTCGTGCCGCCCATCGTGCTGGTGGCCGGGCTCACCGCGCTGTTTCATGGGCCGGACTGGTTCGTCGGCACGCCCAACTATCTGGTGGTGCCTTACGTCATTCTGGCGCTGCCCTACACCTACCGGGCGCTGGATGTGGGCATGCGCGCGCTCGATTTGCGCACCCTCACCGAGGCTTCGCACAGCCTGGGCGCAGGTTGGGGCACTTTCTTGCTGCGGGTGCTGGTGCCCAATCTCGCCAGTGCGCTGGCGGGTGCGGCGCTGCTCACCATCGCCATCGTCATGGGCGAGTTCACTTTTGCGAATGTGCTGCTGTTCAACACCTTCGCGGTCTATATCAACTACGTCGGCCAGACCTCGGCCACCGAGGCGGCGGCACTCACTCTGCTGAGCTTTGTCATCACCTGGCTGGCGATGCTGGGCGTGCTGCTGTCGGGGCGCGGCAAAGGCCAGGCGCAACTCGGAGGCGCGCACTGATGGCGACGCTTGAAATCAACGGGGTGGCCAAGCTTTACGGCAACCGCACCGTGCTGCACGACATTTCCCTGAATCTGAGCAGCGGCGAGTTTGTCTCGCTGCTCGGTCCCTCGGGCTGCGGCAAGACCACGCTGCTGCGCATCATCGCGGGGTTCGAGCACCCCGAGCGCGGCAGTGTGCGGGTGGACGGGCGCGACATCACCGCGCTGCCCGCCAATCAGCGCCAGTTCGGCATGGTGTTTCAGGCGTACAGCCTGTTTCCCAATATGACCGCGGCGGAGAACGTGCGCTTCGGCTTGCGGGTACGCAAAATCGACGCTGCCGAGCAAGCTCGCCGCGTGGGCGAGATGCTCGAACTCGTAGGCCTGTCGGCCCATGCCGACAAGTACCCGCACCAGCTCTCCGGTGGCCAACAGCAGCGCGTGGCGCTGGCGCGCGCCCTGGCCATCCAGCCCACACTGTTGTTGCTCGACGAACCTTTGTCGGCGCTCGACGCCAAGGTGCGGGTGCAGTTGCGCGAGGAGATTCGCCGCATTCAGCGCGAGACCGGCATCACCACCGTGTTCGTCACCCACGATCAGGAGGAGGCGCTGTCCATCTCCGACCGCGTGGCGGTGATGTTCGAGGGTCGCATGGTGCAGGTCGGCGCGCCAGCGGCGATTTATCAGGAGCCGGAGCATCCTTTCGTCGCCCAGTTCATCGGCATTTCCAGCCGCCTGCCCGCGCGTCTGCTCGATGCCGGGCAGGGCATGATTTCTGTGATGGACAAGCCGCTGCAGGCGCCGCGCGCGCGCGGTCTGGTGAGCGAGGAACTGCATCTTTACCTGCGCCCCGAAGATGTGCAGTTGCACGCGCTCAACGGCAGTACGCCGAGCGGTGCGGTGCTGCAGGGCACGGTGCGCGAAAGCACCTTCTTCGGCGCCGTTACGCGCTTGCGCGTCGATCTCGACAGCGGCGAGCGTTTGCTGTCCGACCTGTCCACCAGCGCCGCGCAGCAACTGCCCATCGGCAGCCGGGTGCACATCGGCTGGCAGGCCGATGCCATGCGCCTGCTGCCCGCGAAGGACACGCCATGAAGCTCATTCACCTCACCGACACCCATCTCACCACGCCGGGCCGCAGTCTCTACGGTATCGACCCGCTGGCGCGGTTGCAGGCGGCGGTCGAGCACATTGCGCACCAGCATGCCGACGCCGAGCTGTGTGTGGTCACCGGCGACCTGACGCACTGGGGCGAAGCCGCGGCCTACGCCAGCCTGCGCGAGTGTCTGCAAATGCTGCCCATGCCGGTGCTGCCGCTGATCGGCAACCACGACGACCGGGGTCGTTTTCGCGCCGCGTTCCCTGAAACGCCGGTGGACGACAACGGCTTCGTGCAGTGGACGCAAGACACCTCGGCCGGCCGCTTCATCCTGCTCGACACGGTGATCGGCGATGCCGACCCACGCAACCCTTCAGCAGGCTACTTCGACGCTGGACGCCTCGAATGGATGCGCGCGCAACTCGACCGCGCCCAGGCCGACGCAACGCCGGTATTCCTGTTCATGCACCACCCGCCCTTCGGTGTGGGCATCGCCGCCTTCGACGACATCAACCTCGTCGCCGAGGACGCCCGCGCCTTCGGCGCCCTGCTGCGGGGGTATGGCCCTATCCGTGGCCAAATTCGCCATCTGTTTTTCGGCCACATCCACCGACCGATCTCGGGGAGTTGGCATGGCATTCCCTTCTCCACCCTGCCGGCCACGGCGCATCAGTCCGGCCTGGATTTCCTCGCCGAAACCGATCGGTTCACGCACGAAGCGCCCGGCTACGGCGTGGTGCTGATCACGCCCGAGCAGGTCACGGTGCACATCAGCGACTTCCTCTATCGCGGGCCGCAGATCGATCCCGGCAGCGAACGACTGCGCGACTGAACCTGCCTTGCTGAACTTGCTCCGCCGCACAGGCGGAGGTCGGAATGCGCGGCATGATCGACCGCGGCGACACGGACGCACTGCTCGATTACCGCCGCAGGGCGCCGCACGCCGCCCGCGCCCATCCCACCGACGAGCATCTGCTGCCGCTTTTCTGGGCGCTGGGCGCCGCCGGCGTTGGCGCCAGGGCGCGCCACCATGCCGGCGGCGTGCACTACGGCAACCTGAGCATGGACGCCTGGGAATTCTGGTCGGTTTGAACGGCGTTCAACCCAGATTGTCCATTAGTCGGGGCTGCGCCCCTACACGGGCGCTGGCGGTCGTTTTGGGGCGTCTTCGCCCCAGCGCTTCGCGCCCATAGCTTTGGCTATGGGCTTGTCACGCTGGGACAAATCCATCCCCAAACCGCCTCGCCATCATCCCGTGCCCTAATGGACAATCTGGGTTCAAAACGCTGCAATGCCGGTGATCGCCCGGCCCAGGATGAGGGCGTGGATGTCGTGCGTGCCCTCGTAGGTGTTGACCACTTCGAGATTCACCAGATGGCGCGCCACGCCGAACTCGTCGGAAATGCCGTTGCCGCCGAGCATGTCGCGCGCGGTGCGGGCGATGTCGAGTGCCTTGCCGCAGTTGTTGCGTTTGAGCAGCGAGGTGACTTCGGGCGACGCCGTGCCTTCGTCCTTCATGCGCCCGAGTCTGAGCACGGCCTGCAGCCCGAGGGCGATTTCGGTGCTCATGTCGGCCAGCTTTTTCTGGATGAGCTGATTGGCCGCCAATGGCCGGCCGAACTGCTGCCGGTCGAGCACGTACTGCCGCGCGCGGGCGTAGCAGTCTTCGGCGGCGCCCATCGCGCCCCAGGCGATGCCGTAGCGCGCGCTGTTCAGGCAGGTGAAGGGGCCCTTGAGCCCGCGCACCTCGGGGAAGGCGTTTTCCTCGGGACAGAACACGCCGTCCATCACGATGCCGCCGGTGATCGAGGTACGCAGGCCGACCTTGCCGTGGATAGCCGGTGCGCTCAGGCCCTTGGCCCCCTTGTCGAGCACGAAGCCGCGAATCTCGCCCGCGTCGTCCCTGGCCCAGACCACGAACACATCGGCGATCGGGCTGTTGCTGATCCACGTCTTGTTGCCGGTGAGCGCGTAGCCGCCGGGCACGGCGCGGGCGCGCGTGCGCATGCCGCCGGGGTCGGAGCCGTGATTGGGCTCGGTCAGGCCGAAGCAGCCGATCCATTCGCCGCGGGCCAGCCGAGGCAGGTACTTCCGCTTCATCGCCTCGGTGCCGAAGGCGAAGATCGGCAGCATGACCAGCGAACTCTGCACGCTCATCATCGAGCGGTAGCCCGAATCGACCCGCTCGACCTCACGCGCGATCAGGCCGTAGCCGACCTGGTTCAGCCCGGCGCCGCCATAGGCCTCAGGTATCGTCGCGCCCAGCAGTCCGAGCGCGCCCATTTCGCCGAAGATCGACGGATCGGTGGTCTCAAAGCGGAATGCGCTCAGGACGCGCGGCACGAGCCGATCCTGGCAATACGCCTGCGCCGCGTCGCGCACCGCGCGTTCGTCGGCGCTGAGCTGGGCGTCGAGCTGCAGCGGATCGTCCCAATGGAACGAGGGTCTGGATGAGGTCATGGTTAGCTCCAACAGAGGGTGTGAATGAATCCGGCGTGGCCGAGCAGCGCGCCCAAAGGGTTCCAATCAAGGCGCAAAGCACAGCCGTGCCCGTCGGCACGGCGCGCATTTGCAACACCGAGTGGGGCGCTTTGGGCGCGATGAGCGGGCATGGCGGATTCGTTTACACCCTCTCAGCTCATCTTACGGCGGGCAGGCCAAGCGGCGGCGACTTCCACAGCGACAGACGGTACAGCCGCAGCAGGGCCCACAGAAACAGCAGCGGCAGCACCACGGTCTGGATCAGAAAGACGGCGGCCAGGGTGATGAGATGCGACACCATGCTGCCCGCCTTGGCCTGCAGCGCCTGCACCTGCGGGCCGATGTCCTGCGTCTGCGACCACAACTGCCTGAGCTTGTCCAAGGCCCCGCTGCCGGCCTCGGCTGGGACGGTTGCTTCGGCGGTCGCGGGGGCCGTGAGGCTGACCTGCGCCTGGGCTGCGGCATAGTCGCGCGCCATCAGCAGGCGGTAGGTGAGCTCGCTGGCCAGCGATGCAACGGGCACGCTCAGGCTGAGCGTCAACAGCCCGACCGCCAGCCGCGCCAGCCAGGGCGGTGCGCGCCGCCCCCGCAGCACCTGCACCGCCCAAGCCCCGAACAGCACGGTCAGCGCCACGGCCAGCGGCCAGGCGCTGAACACCGCGATCAGCACCTGCTGCATGGCGAACGACAGGGTCGCCACCAGCATGACGGTGGAAAACTGCTCGACCAGGTCGTCCAGCGGGTCGAGCGCCGCGCCCGGCTGGACCGAAGCGCCCGCGCCGACCTGAAAACTCACCGACGCGCTCTTGGCCACGCTGAGCACGCCATTGATCGCCCGCGCCGAGGCATAGGTCACCAGCGCGCGCTGCAGGCCGTCGTGCGCAGACTGCTGCGCCATGCCCTCCAAGGGTCGCCACCACGCCAGCGCCAGAACCAGCGCGAACACCGTCAGCAGCGCCGCCCTTCTCGCTTGGATTGCCATGATTTTTGCTCCGAAGACCGCCCAGCGCGCAGCATAGAAGAGGCTGGCATGAAAAGGGGGTACGCCGAGTCCGCGAACTGCTCTGGTACAAACCGGTCAAGATCGAGCGCCATCGCTGATCTGCTCCATCCGGCTTCCTTCTGTTCGTCCATGGCCCCCTGGCACTCCCGATTGCAGTTGCAGTTCTCCTTCGAGGCCGCGCGCACCGTGCTGCGCCACCAGCACGAGGGCGGGCTGCGCGCGCTCGCCAGCCACTATCCCGAAGGTGCAGGCATCTGCCATCAGGTGCTGGTGCATCCGCCGGGCGGACTGGTCGGCGGCGACATTCTGGACATCGACGTGGCGGTGCAAACCGGCGCGCACGCGCTGATCACCACGCCGGGGGCGGGACGCTTCTATCGCAGCACCGGCGCACCTGCGCGGCAAACCCTGCAAGCGTGGCTGCAGCCCGGAGCCCGGCTGGAATGGCTGCCGCTGGAAACACTGGCATACAACGACTGCCTGGGCGAGAACCGCAGCCGCTTCCACCTCGCGCCGGGCGCCGAGCTCATCGCCTGGGATCTGCTGGCGCTGGGCCTGCCTGCAGCAGACGCCGCGTTCCGCTCCGGGCGCTTCATCCAGCACATCGAACTGCCCGGTGTCTGGCTGGAACGGGGCTGCATCGCGGGCGACGATGACGCGCTGCTGCACAGCCCGGGCGGCTTGCACGGCCATACCGCGCTGGCCACTCTGTTTTTCGCTGCGGGCAGTCCGCTGGCCGCGCGACGCCGCGAGGCGCTGCTCGACGCGGCGCGGCAGGTGGCCGGGGCGACGGTGTGGGGCGATGCGCTGTTTGGCGTCACCTCGCCGCACGCGCAGATCGTCGCCCTGCGGGTGCTGGGGCAGCGCATCGAGCCCGTGGCCGCGCTGTGCCGCGCGGTGTGGGGCGGCTGGCGGCAGGCGGGATGGGGATTGGGCGCTTGCGTGCCGCGCGTCTGGTCAACCTGATCTGTCAACCTGATCTGTCGACCAGATCAGCCGAGCAGACTTGCGTCAGGTCCGTCCTGTTCCTTTGATGCCGTCTGCGCTTCCATCCGGTTGCGCCCGTTCCTCTTGGCCCGATACATCGCCGTGTCGGCCCGATGCAGCGCGGCATCCAGATTCGGCTCGCCGGGCAGCAGAATACTCACGCCGATGCTCAGGGTCATGGGCACGCGCAGACCCTGGATGCGCAGCGCATGCCGTGCCACCGCCAGGCGTATGCGCTCGGCCAGTTCGCTTGCGGTTTGCTCATTCGTGGCGGGCAGAAACACGGCGAACTCCTCGCCGCCGATGCGCCCGAGCAAGTCGCCCTCACGCAGCGCGGCGCCCATGCGATTGGCCAGTTGCACCAGCACGGTATCGCCCACGGCGTGACCGTGGGTGTCGTTGACGCGCTTGAAGTGGTCGGCATCGATCAACAGCAGGCTGGGCGACCTGTCGCGCGCGGCTTCCAGCAAGGCCTGGGCGCGCTCGAAAAATCCGCGGCGGTTGTAGACCCCGGTCAGGGCGTCGATCTGGGTCATGCGGGTCAGCGCCTGCTCGCGCTGCTTGCGGTCGGTGATTTCCACCAGGCTGGTGAGCACCGCGGGCTTGCCATCGAAGCGCAGGCCGCGCGCGGCCAGCATGACGTGGATGGGCGCACCGCCCGAGGTCAACATGCGCGCATCCACTGGCCCCGCTTCGCCGCGCGCCTTCAGTGCCTCGGCCACCGCATTGCGCGTGCCCGCGTCCGCATAAAAACTCGACGCATGGGCCGAACCCGGATCGGGATGATGCCGCCCGGGGTCGAGCAAGGCCTGCGCGGCGTGATTGAAACGCAGCACCGCGCCATTGTCCTGCCGGCTCAGCACCAGCGGCACCGGGCAGACCTCGAACAGGTGGCGCAGATTGCTCTCCGCCATGCGTCGCTCGTGCATCTCCTTGTCCACCCGTTGACGCTCGATCCACAGCAGGCGGGAAGAGCGGGCGTTGTGGACTGCGGTCGTCCATCCCAGGACGTGCACATACAGGGCGATGACCAGCAGGGCGCTGAGGTCGCGCAGGGAAGCCTCTTGCCAGCAGAAGGCCTGGATGAAAAGACTCGCGGTGCCCAGCGGCAACAGCCAGAAATTGGCCGGGCTGAGCATGGGCACGAAGGCGTAGGCCGCCGCCACGACGAGCAGCCCCGTCAACCCCTGATAGGGCGAGAACTCGCCATGGCCCAGATTGACCAGCCGCAGCGCGACGATGGCGCCGAGTTCGAACAGAATCAGCGCCAGGCGCAGGGCCGTCGGGCGGGCGGGGGCGCCCGGTCGCGCCAGGCGCCAAAGGTTCAGGCCCAGCGCGAGCACGGCCAGGCGCACGGCCAGCAGCCAGAAGAACGGCGGGCTGTCGTGCAGCCTGGTCCAGTCGACGATGCCGGCGAGCAAAAAAATCAACCCACCCCACAGACCGAGCAGCCGCATCCGCCCGGCGATCTCGGGCCAGACGGCCAATACATAGGCGTGCTCGTCCTGCCTGTGCACGAACAGACCCAACCGCCCGAGCGGCGGCAGGGCATCGCCCGCCGGGCGCGCCGCTTCCTCGCCGCCTGCTGCGGGAGGGGGCTCAAGACTGCGGCGGGGCCAGAGGGTCATGTGCGCAAGGGGGAGAACAGGCGACCGGGTCGGTCAGGTCTTGCATTGTTCACGCCCTGGCCCGGCGGCGTCTCGGGAAAAGTTCACAGGTCAACGCCATTTTGCGAGTTCGCCAGCCCGCTGGACCGGCTGATCGACAAACCGCCGCGCCAAGGCGAGGGTCACACCGCAATCAGGTCGCGCACGCCGTCGGCGTCCATGTCGGCGCCCTTGCCTGCCTTGATGACTTCGCCGCGCGACATCACGCAATAGGTGTCGGCCAGGGCCTTGGCGAAGTCGTAGTACTGCTCGACCAGCAGGATGGCCATGTCGCCGCGCTGGGCGAGCATGCGGATGACGCGCTCGATGTCCTTGATGATCGAGGGCTGGATGCCCTCGGTGGGTTCGTCGAGGATGAGCAGCCCGGGGCCTGCGGCCAGCGCGCGGGCGATGGCGAGTTGCTGCTGCTGGCCGCCGGAGAGATCGCCGCCGCGTCGGTGCAGCATTTGCTTGAGCACCGGGAACAGTTCAAACAGTTCTTCCGACACGGTGGCTGCACCGGGCTTGTAGGCCAGGCCCATGCGCAGGTTTTCTTCCACGGTGAGGCGGGGGAAGATTTCCCGGCCCTGCGGCACATAGCCGATGCCCAGCCGGGCGCGCGTATCGGGCCGCATCTTGTCGATGCGCTGGCCGTCGAAAGAAATGCTGCCGCTCCGAATGCCGATCAGCCCCATGATGGCCTTGAGCAGCGTGGTCTTGCCCACGCCATTGCGCCCCAGCAGGGTGAGCACCTGGCCTTTTTCCAGGCTGAGGCTGACGTTGCGCAGGATGTGGCTGCCGCCGTAGTACTGGTTGACCGTATCGATGTGGAGCATGATGTTCAGCGCCCCAGATAGACCTCGACCACGCGCTCGTCGGCCTGCACCTGCTCCAGGCTGCCTTCGGCGAGCACGCTGCCTTCATGCAGCACGGTGACTCTGTGCGCGATCTTGCGCACGAATTCCATGTCGTGTTCGACCACCATCAGGGTGTGCCTGCCAGCCAGCGAGACAAAGAGTTCGGCGGTGCGGTCGGTCTCGAAGTCGGTCATGCCGGCCACGGGCTCGTCGAGCAGCAGGAGCTGGGGTTCGAGCATCAGCAGCATGCCGATTTCCAGCCACTGCTTCTGGCCGTGAGACAGGTCGCCGGCGCGGCGCGCGGCCTGATCGTGCAGGCGGATTTGTTCGAGCACTTCTTCGACCCGCTGGCGTTGCGCGGCGTTCAGGCGGAAGAACAGCGTGGCGCGCGCCCGCTTGTCGGACTTGAGCGCCAGTTCCAGGTTGTCCTGCACGCTGAGGTGTTCGAACACCGTGGGTTTCTGGAACTTGCGGCCTATCCCGGCGGCGACGATCTCGGCCTCGCGCAGCTTGAGCAGATCGATGGTCTGGCCGAAAAAGGCGCTGCCGGAGTCGGGCCGGGTCTTGCCGGTGATGACGTCCATCATCGTCGTCTTGCCCGCGCCGTTGGGGCCGATGACGCAGCGCAGTTCGCCGACGTCGAGCGAGAGACTGAGTTTGTTGAGGGCGCGAAAGCCGTCGAAACTCACGCTGATGTCGTCCAGATAAAGGGCCACGCCGTGGCTGAGGTCCACGCCAGGTTGCATGAGGTGGCCGTAGCCCGCGGTGGCATCGCCGCTGAGCTCGGGCAGGGGCTCCTGGTACACGATCTCCCGCCAGTCGAGTTCAGCCACGGCGCGCCCTCCCAAGGAAACGCAGGGCCGCCCCAAGTTTCCTTGACCCCCTTGGGGGGCGGGCTGGGCGCAGCTCAGCCCTGGGGGCTCTCAGTTGCCTGAGCAGGCCGACGAGGCCATACGGCGCGTACAGCGTGACGACGATGAACAGCCCGCCGAGCACATACAGCCAGACCTGCGGCATGGCCACCGTCAGCCAGCTCTTGGCCGCGTTCACCAGCACCGCGCCGACGATGGGGCCGATCAGCGTGCCGCGTCCGCCGATGGCCGTCCAGATGGCGATCTCGATCGAGTTGGAGGTGGACATTTCGCTGGGGTTGATGATGCCTACCTGCGGCGCATACAGCGCGCCCGCGATGCCGCACATCATGGCCGACACCGTCCACACCCCGAGCTTGAACCACAGCGGGTTGTAGCCGCAGAACATCACCCGGCTCTCGGCGTCGCGCACGGCGGTGAGCACGCGGCCGAACTTGCTGCGCACCAGCCAGCGCGAGAACAGGAACATGCCGACCAGGACGAGGCTGCTGGCGACGAACAGCGCCACCGTCATGCCCGCCGTGCCCATCGGGAAGCCCAGCAGCACCTTGAAATCGGTCAGGCCATTGTTGCCGCCGAAGCCGGTTTCGTTGCGAAAGAACAGCAGCATGGCCGCATAGGTGAGCGCCTGGGTGATGATGGAAAAATACACCCCCTTGATGCGCGAGCGGAAGGCGAAAAAGCCGAACACGAAGGCCAGCAGGCCCGGAGCCGCCACCGCCAGGAACAGCGCCCAGGCGAAATGCTCGGTGCCCACCCAGTACCAGGGGAACTGCGTCCACTGCATGAACTGCATGAAGTCGGGCAGGTTGCCGCTGGCCGCATTCATCGCGCGGTTGAGGTACATGCCCATGGCATAGCCGCCGAGCGCAAAGAACAGGCCGTGGCCCAGCGACAGGATGCCGGCATAACCCCAGACCAGATCCATCGCCAGCGCCACCATGGCGTAGCACAGAATCTTGCCCGACAGCCCGACCCAGTAGGGCGACAGATGCAGGATGCTGTCCTGCGGCAGAGCCAGCGCCAGCAGCGGCACCAGCACGGCGGAAAGCACCAAAAAGCCGATCAGCGCAGCCCAGCCCCACAGCGGCAGAAAGGCCGTGGGCGACTGCAGTCGCACCCGCGGCGGCGACGCCAGCGTGCCGGATTCATCGAATATGGCGGCCATGGGGATTCAGCCCTCCACGCTGCGGCCCTTGAGGGCGAACAGGCCCTGCGGACGTTTCTGAATGAACAGGATGATGGCCACCAGCACGGCGATCTTCGCCAGCACCGCGCCCGCCACGCCTTCGAGCAGGGTGTTGGCCACCCCCAGGCCCATGGCGGCCGCCACCGTGCCGGTGAGCTGGCCCACGCCGCCCAGCACCACGACCATGAAGCAATCGACGATATAGCCTGTACCCATCTCCGGGCTGACATTGCCGATCTGACTGAGCGCGCAGCCCGCCAGGCCCGCAATGCCCGTGCCCAGGCCGAAGGCCAGCATGTCCACGCGCGGCGTGCGCACCCCCATGCAGGAGGCCATCGGCCGGTTCTGCGTGACGGCGCGCACGAACAGGCCCAGCCGCGTGCGGGAGATCAGCAGCCACATGCCGAGCAACACCACGGCGGTGAAGGCGATGATGACCATGCGGTTGTACGGCAGGATGAGATTGGCCATGAGGTTGAAGCCGCCCGACATCCACGGCGGGTTGTCCACCTGCACGTTCTGCGGCCCGAACAGGCTGCGCACCGCCTGGATCAGCACCAGACTGATGCCCCAGGTGGCCAGCAGGGTTTCGAGCGGGCGGCCGTACAAGCGGCGGATGATGGTGCGCTCGATCAGCATGCCGATGCCCCCCGCCACGACGAACGAGAACGGCACGGCGGCGATGAGCGCGTAGTGCACATAACCCGGCAGATAGTGCTGGAACAGGCCCTGCATCACATAGGTGGCATAGGCGCCGATCATGATGAACTCGCCCTGCGCCATATTGATCACGCCCATCAGTCCGTAGGTGACGGCCAGGCCCAGCGCGGCCAGCAGCAGGATGCTGCCCAGGCTGATGCCCGAAAACAGCGTGCCCAGCCGCTCGCCCCAGGCCAGGCGGCTGTCGATCTCTGCCAGGCTTTTCTCGATCTGCGTGCGCACCAGCGGGGACGACTCAACGTAGGCGCCGTCCTTTTTGTCCAGCCGCGACAGCAGCAGGGCGCGCACTGCCGGGTAGTTGCTGGCCGCCAGTTGCTTGGCTGCGGCCAGCCGTTCGGCGGCGCTGGCGCTGGTGAGCAGGATGGCGGCGTGCATCAGTTGCAGCCGCTGCAGGATTTCCGGGTCTTTTTCGGTTTTCAGCGCCTGCTCCACCAGACCGCGGTCGACCGGGGTGGGATCGTCCTGCAGTTGCTGCACGGCCTTCAGACGCTGGGCGCGCTGCGGCGAAAACAGGTCGAGCGCGGCGCGGGCCGATTGCAGTTCCTTGCGCACATAGTTGTTGTTGACCACGCCCTGCGCGTTGTCGCTGGGGGTGACGGCCTTGCCGGTGGCCAGGTCGATCCAGTCATTGCCCTTTTGCACCTGCACCATGTCGCCATCGATCTGCACATCGCCGTCGAGCAGCTTGTGCAGAAACTCGGCGAGTTGCGGGTCGGGCTTGGCCACGGCCTTGTGCAGGGCGGCGATGCGCTCGTCGGTGTCGCCGCTGGAAAGGGCCAGTGCTTCCTGCGGGGTCAGGGCATGCGTCAATGGCGTCAAGCCGAGCAGCAGCAGGCCGAGCGCCCTGCGCAGCCATGCGCCGGGTCGGTGCCACAGGGTGCGCGTAGAGGTCATGGTCGTGAACGAAACAGAGAAGGATCGATGCTTTCAAGACTCCCCACCCCAACCCTCCCCGCGAGCGGAGAGGGAGCAAACCATCGCGATGTACTGCGATTTGCTCCTCCCCCACGGCGTGGGGGAGGTTGGGAGGGGGAGTGTTTGCGCTGCCCAACGCTCAGGCGTTCTTCGGTTTGGGGATGTAGGGGCTCCACGACTCGCCCGGCACCAGACCCTTGGACTTCCACACCACGTCGAATTGCGCCTTGTCGTTGATCTGGCCGATGAATACCGGCTTGCTCAGGTACTGGTTCTCCAGCACTTCGACGGTGTAGCCATCGGGGGCGGCGAACTTCTGCCCGATCAGCGCCTTGCGCACCGCATCGGTCTTGGTGGACTTGGCCTTCTCCACCGCCTGCTTCCACAGGTGAATACCGATGTAGGACGCTTCCATCGGATCGTCGGTGACCGGATAGTCTTTCAGCTTTTCCTTTTTCACCCAGTCCTGCCACGACTTGACGAACCTGGCGTTGCGCGGATTCTTCAGCGACTCGAAGTAGTTCCACGCGGTGAGCTGTCCCACCAGCGGCTTGACGTCCATACCCGCGATCTCCTGCTCGGCGATGGAGAAGCCGACCACCGGAATGTCGGTGGCCTTGATGCCCTGGTTGCCCAGCTCCTTGTAGAACGGCACATTGGAGTCGCCGTTCACGGTGGAGATCACGCAGGTCGGGCCGGCGGAGGCGAACTTCTTGATGTCGGCGACGATGTTCTGGTAGTTGGAAAAGCCGAACGGCGTATAGACCTCGGCGATGTCTGCGTCCTTCACGCCCTTGGAATGCAGGAAGCCGCGCAGGATGGCGTTGGTCGTGCGGGGGTAGACATAGTCGGTGCCCAGCAGGAAGAAGCGCCTGGCCCCGCCGCCGTCCTTGCTCATGAGGTATTCGGTGGCCGGAATGGCCTGCTGGTTGGGCGCGGCTCCGGTGTAGACCACATGCCTGTTCTGCTCCTGGCCCTCGAACTGCACCGGGTAGAACAGCAGGCCGTTCAACTCGTCGAGCACTGGCAGCACCGACTTGCGCGACACCGAGGTCCAGCAGCCGAAGATCGCGGCGACCTTGTCCTGGCTGATGAGCTGGCGCGCCTTCTCGGCGAACAGCGGCCAGTTGGAGGCGGGGTCGACCACCACCGGCTCGATCATGTGACCGTCAACTCCGCCCGCGGCATTGATCTCGGCGATGGTCATCAGATCCACGTCCTTGAGCGCGGTTTCGGAAATGGCCATGGTGCCCGAGAGCGAATGCAGGATGCCGACCTTGATGGGCGCCTTGCTCGCGGCGATGGCGGGGAAGGGCAGGGTGCTGGCCGCCGCTGCGGCGACGGCGCCGCCAACGGTCTTGAGTGCGGTACGACGATCCATGTGGGGTTTCCTCCAAGGGTGAGAGTGGGTGCAGCGTTGCTTGTGGTGCAAGTCGCGTGCCACGGTTTTGTCCGCCCCCTTCAGTGCGGGGTGACAGTTCGATGACGGTTGGCAAGAACTTGCGCGGCGCGGGCCTGAACACGCTCCACAATCGGGCTGGAGACGCCACGGCGAGCGGGGTCAGAATCGACTTTGGTGCGTTTGCACCAAACCGGGGCGAATCGAGGCCAGGTGTCTGCAGCATGGGCCGCAGGTCTGCTTTTTGCAGCAATACCGGTCTGAACTTTCGCAGCCTTCACTTTCGACGTGGCAACGCGTTAAGCTCGCCTCACCCTTTCCATTTCTTGCGTCGCTCATGGACCTCACCCCCCGCGAAAAAGACAAGCTGCTGATCTTCACCGCCGCGCTGCTGGCCGAACGTCGCAGGGCGCGCGGCCTGAAGCTCAACGTGCCCGAAGCCATCGCCTACATCACCGCCGCGGTGATGGAAGGCGCGCGCGACGGCCGCAGCGTGGCCGAGTTGATGAGCTTCGGCCGCACCCTGCTGACCCGCGACGAGGTGATGGAGGGCGTGGCCGAACTCATTCCCGACATCCAGGTCGAAGCCACCTTCCCCGACGGCACCAAGCTCGTCACCGTGCACCAACCCATCGTCTGAACGGAACTGCCATGATCCCCGGAGAAATCCTTTGTCTCGATGGCGACCTCGTTTTGAACCCCGGCCGCGAGCCCATCACGCTGGTGGTGGAAAACGCGGGCGACCGGCCCATCCAGGTCGGCTCGCACTATCACTTCGCCGAAACCAACCCGGCGCTGCGCTTCGACCGCGCTCGCGCGCGCGGCATGCGCCTGAACATCGCCTCGGGCACCGCGGTGCGCTTCGAGCCGGGGCAGCAACGGACCGTGTCCCTCGTGCCCTTTGCAGGTGATCGGGTGGTCATCGGTTTCCGCCAAGACGTGATGGGGGCGCTGTGATGGCCACGATCTCCCGCCGCGCCTATGCCGAGATGTTCGGCCCCACCGTGGGCGACCGCGTGCGCCTGGCCGATACCGACCTGCTCATCGAAGTGGAAGACGACTACACCCTGCGCGCCGGCGGCTATGGCGAAGAGGTGAAGTTCGGCGGCGGCAAGACCATCCGCGACGGCATGGGCCAGAGCCAGCGCACGCGCGCCGACGGGGCGATGGATCTGGTCATCACCAATGCGCTCATCCTCGATCACTGGGGCATCGTCAAGGCCGACGTGGGCATCCGCGGCCAGCGCATCGCCGCCATCGGCAAGGCGGGCAATCCCGACGTGCAGCCGGGGGTGGACATGGTCATCGGCCCCGGAACGGAAATCCTCGCGGGAGAAGGCCTCATCCTCACCGCCGGCGGCATCGACAGCCACATCCACTTCATCTGCCCGCAGCAGATCGAAGAGGCGCTGATGAGCGGGGTCACCACCATGCTGGGCGGCGGCACGGGACCGGCCACCGGCACCAACGCCACCACCTGCACGCCGGGGCCGGAAAACATCGCCCGCATGCTGCAGGCGGCCGATGCTTTCCCGATGAATCTGGGCTTTCTCGGCAAGGGCAACGCCAGCCAGCCCGCGGCGCTGCGCGAGCAGGTCGAGGCCGGCGCCATCGGCCTGAAGCTGCATGAAGACTGGGGCACGACGCCCGCGGCCATCGACTGCTGCCTCTCGGTGGCCGAAGAAACCGACGTGCAGGTCGCCATCCATACCGACACCCTCAACGAGAGCGGCTTCGTCGAAGACACCATCGCCGCCTTCAAGGGCCGCACCATCCACACCTTCCACACCGAAGGCGCGGGCGGAGGCCATGCGCCCGACATCCTGCGCGTGCTGGGCGAGGCCAGTGTACTGCCGTCAAGCACCAACCCCACGCGGCCCTTCACCGTCAACACCATCGACGAACACCTCGACATGCTGATGGTGTGCCACCACCTCGATGCCAATATTGCCGAAGACCTGGCCTTCGCCGAGAGCCGCATCCGCCGCGAGACCATCGCCGCCGAGGACGTGCTGCACGATCTGGGCGCGATCAGCATCATGTCCAGCGACAGCCAGGCGATGGGGCGCGTGGGCGAAGTCATTCTGCGCACCTGGCAGACCGCGCACAAGATGAAGGCGCAGCGCGGCTGGCTGGCTCCGCCTTCCGGCGCCACAGGTGCGCAGGGCGAGTCCCGCAACGACAACTTTCGCGCCAGACGCTACGTTGCCAAGTACACCCTCAACCCCGCGCTGACTCACGGCATCGCGCACGAGGTCGGCTCCATCGAAGTCGGCAAATGGGCCGACCTGGTGCTGTGGCGCCCGGCGTGGTTCGGCGTGAAGCCGAGCATCATTCTCAAGGGCGGCTTCATCGCCGCCGCGCTGATGGGCGACGCCAACGCCTCGATTCCCACGCCGCAGCCGGTGCACACCCGCCCCATGTTTGGCGCATTCGGCGGCGCGCGCACCGCCACCTCGCTGACCTTCGTTTCGCAGGCCGCGCTGGACGGCGGCATCGCCCGGCAACAGCACCTGCGCAAACCCCTGGTCGCCGTGCGCAACTGCCGCAGCGTCAAAAAATCCGACCTCGTCCACAACGCCTACATCCCACGCATGGAGGTCGACGCGCAGACCTACGAGGTGCGCGCCGACGGCGTGTTGCTCACCTGTGAGCCGGCCGCGATGCTGCCAATGGCGCAGCGATATTTCCTGTTTTGAGACTGCTCGGCCGCGCCCTCCGGCACGATCTCTTGTATTTTTGCATTTCGCACATAAACTGTGTGCACATATTATGTGTGATTTCGACTGGAGCCAACCCAATGAACATCACCCTGGCCGTGGATGAGCAGGTCGCCGAGCGGGCGCGTGTAGCGGCGCAAGCCATGGGCAAGAGTCTGAACCAAGTTGTGCGCGACTATCTGGAGCGCCTTGCCGGGGAGCAGCAACGCGCGGCAGCAGCGGAGGCCTACGCGCAGTCGGCGCTGCAAAGCCCTGGGCGCCTGCGCGGCTGGACCTTCGACCGCGAGCAACTCCATCTGCGCAACGAGGGCGAGCCCCGGTGAATGCGCGCAGTTTCATCGACACCAACGTGCTGCTCTACGCCGACGCGGGCGACGCCGGAGACAAACAGCAAATCGCCATCGGGCTGATCCGCAGCCACATGGTCGAGGCCTCGGGCGTGATCTCGACGCAGGTGCTGCAGGAGTTCGCCGCAGCCGGGTTGCGCAAGCTCGGCTTGCCTGTCGATCTCATCCGCGCCCGCCTGGAATTTTTTGCCGGATTCGATGTGGTCTCTACGTCGCCGCAAGCGATCCTGCAGGCGCTGGACCTGCGGCAACGCTGGAATCTGTCGTTCTACGACGCCCTCATCGTCCAGGCGGCCCAGGCCAGCGGCTGCACCGAACTGTTCACGGAGGACTTGCATGCCGGGGCCATCATCGCCGGGGTGCGTGTGGTCAACCCTTTCGGTTAGCGCGGCAGCAGATGTGCGCGGATCCACACGGCAAAATCATCCTCGGGCATATCGCCGGAGGCGACTGAGAGCATGGTGAGCGTGGCTTCGGCCTGTGTCGCGGCAAGGCGCTGGCCGTTCAGGGCAAGGAACAAACCGACCGCGAGAAAAGCTGCTCGCTTGTTGCCGTCGACGAAAGCATGATTTTTCGCCAGGCCCACCCCATAGGCGGCGGCAAGCGCGGCAAGATCCGGCTCGCCGTAGGCCACCAGATGCAGTGGCCGAGCCAGCGCCGATTCGAGCAGACCTTCATCTCGCAGGCCGGGCGCGCCGCCGTGTTCGGCCAGGCTTTCGTCGTGCAACAGCAGCAGCGCACGCCGGTCGATGAAACGCCAGTTCATTTGGCGAGTTGGTGGAAGGTGTCGCGGTACTCGCGCATGAATTCGCGGCCCAGTTGCAGTTGTTCACCCAGCGCGGGGTCGTAAGGGGTGAGGGTGACGCCATTGGCCGCCTCGGTGACGAACACCGTGTCGCCCTTTTCCAGCCTGAGGCGGGCGAGGAGTTCCTTGGGCAGAATGACGCCGACGGAATTACCGATCTGGGTGAGTTTGAGGGCGGACATGGCGGCTTCCTGGTGGCGAAATAAAGTTATAACAGTTGTTATATTAAACTGATCCCCGATTTCCTGCAAACCGACTCTCCACAAACTCCGCCATGCTCACCGTCAACAAACATCTTCCCGCCGCACGCGGCCTTGCCCCTGCGCTGGTCCAGCGCGCCGCCACGGTCAGCCTCGACTGGGACACGCGCAGCAAAAGCCGCTTCGACGCGCACGACAGCGCGGGCCGCCACCTCGCCGTGTTCCTGCCGCGCGGCACGGTGCTGCGCGGCGGCGACCTGCTGGTGGCTGAAGACGGCTCGATGATCCGCGTGGTCGCCGCGCCGCAGACGGTGCTGCAGGTGCGCGCCTGCCCGGCGCATGGTCTGGCCACCGATCTGCCGCGCGCCGCCTATCACCTGGGCAATCGCCATGTACAGCTCGAAGTGCGGGCCGACTGCCTGCAGTTCGAGCCCGACCCCGTGCTGGCCGACATGCTGCGCCGCATGCACCTGATCGTCACCGAAGTGCAGGCGCCGTTCGAGCCCGAGGCGGGCGCCTATGGAGAGAGTCATGCCCATGCGCATGGTGATGGAGATCGCCCGGCGCATGCCCAAAGCAACGACCACGCGCATTCGCACGAGCAGGATGGGCACGACCACGCCTGAGCCGACCTCGTTGGGCGTGGCGCTCCAGGCCGATGCCTCGGCCGCGCTGCACATGATGTGGCTGTCTTCGCCCGCCCTGCCGGTGGGCGGATTCAGTTACTCGGAGGGGCTGGAAGCGGCGGTGGATGCGGGCCTCGTGTCCGACGAAAACCAGACGCTCGCCTGGCTGCGCGGCCAGTTGCAGCTCACCGTGGCTCGCAGCGAACTGCCCGCGGCCTGCGCCGCCCACGCCGCCTGGGAAGCTGCCGATTCCGCCGCGCTGCAAACCATCCAGACCTGGGTGCTGGCGACTCGCGAGACCTTTGAGTTGCGCCAGCAAAGCCAGCAGATGGGCCGCTCCATGCTGGAGTGGCTGCGCAATCTGCGCCCCGATCACCCCGCGCTGCCGCTGGCCGCGCAACTCGAACCCGCACCCGCCTGGCAGCTGGCCTTCGCCCTGGGTGGCTTGGCGCTGGGGCTGGACGCGCAACACATGGCCCACGCCCTGGCCTTCTCCTGGCTGGAGAACCAGGTGCAGGCGGCGATGCGCGCGGTGCCGCTGGGCCAGAGCAGCGGGCAGCGATTGCTCGCCGCCCTGCTACCCGACATCCCCGCTGCGGTCGAGCAGGCACGAAATCTGCAAGACCGCATGGACGACTGGCAGAGCTTCTCGCCCATGCTGGCCATCCTCAGCAGCCAGCACGAAATCCAATACTCCCGCCTATTCCGCTCATGAACGCACACTCCACCGACACCGCCAGTCCGCTGCATCACATCCCGCGCCGCAGCAAGCGCCTGCCGCCGCTGCGCGTGGGCATCGGCGGTCCGGTGGGCTCGGGCAAGACCACCCTGCTGGAAATGCTGTGCAAGACGATGCGCGAGCGCTACGACCTCGTGGTCGTCACCAACGACATCTACACCAAGGAAGATCAGCGCCTGCTGACGGTGGCCGGCGCGCTGGAGGCCGAACGCATCATGGGTGTGGAAACCGGCGGCTGCCCGCACACGGCCATCCGCGAAGATGCCTCGATCAACCTCGAAGCGGTCGACCGCATGCTGGAGCAGTTTCCCGACGCCGACATCGTGTTCATCGAGTCCGGCGGCGACAACCTGGCCGCCACCTTCAGCCCGGAGCTCAGTGACCTGACGATCTACGTCATCGACGTGGCCGGCGGCGAGAAGATTCCGCGCAAGGGCGGGCCTGGCATCACCAAGAGCGATCTGTTCGTCATCAACAAGACCGATCTGGCCCCGCACGTGGGCGCCAACCTCGACGTGATGCGCGCCGACACCGAGCGCATGCGTCCGGGCAGACCCTATGCCATGACCAACCTCAAGACCCTCGACGGGCTGGAGGCGGTGGTGCGGTTCATCGAAACCAAGGGATTGCTGCAGCCGGCGTGATGGCGCGGCGCAGAAGCTCCCCACCCCAACCCTCCCCGCAAGCGGGGAGGGAGAGAACGCACTTTCCTCGCTTGCCCGGTGGTTTCGACCGCCGCGTACTCAGCGCCACCGGCTTCACCCTGCTGGCCCTGCATCTCGCCGCATGGGGCTGGCTGCTGGCGTTGCTGCCCGGTCACCCGGCGCTGCTGGGCATCGGCCTGCTGGCCTATTTTCTCGGCCTGCGCCATGCCTTCGACGCCGACCACATCGCCGCCATCGACAACGTCACGCGCAAGCTGCGTCAGGACGGCCAGAGACCGGTGGCGGTCGGCCTGTTTTTCTCGCTGGGGCACAGCGGCGTGGTCGTGCTGCTGTCGGCAATGGTGGCGCTGCTGGCGCGCGACGCCCATGCCTTCATGCGGACTGCCGGCGTGGCGGGCGGGTGGATCGGCACGCTGGTCTCCGCCGCCTTCCTCACCCTGATCGGGCTGGTGAATCTGGCCCTTTTCCGTCGCCTGCTGCGTCTGCTTCTGGCCGCGCGCCGGGGTGAGGTCGTGAGTCAGGCCGCCGTCGAGCGCTTGCTGGCGCAACGCGGCGGCGTGAGCCGATGGTTTCACGCGGTGTATGCCCGCATTCGCGCCAGTTGGCAGATGCTGCCGCTGGGATTTCTTTTCGGCCTGGGCTTCGATACGGCGACCGAAGTGGCGGTGCTGGGACTTTCCGCGGCGTTCGCCCAGCACAGTCATTTTCCGGTGTGGGGCGTGCTGGTTTTTCCCCTGCTGTTTGCCGCCGGCATGAGTCTGATGGATACCCTGGACGGCCTGGCCATGCTCAAAGTCTATGACTGGGCCATGCAGGACGCCGCGCGCAAGCTGGGCTTCAACGTGGTCATCACCGGGCTGTCGGTCTTGGTCGCGCTTGTCATCGGCGGGGTGGAGTGGCTGCAATGGCTCGGCGAGCATGCAGGCGTTACGGGATCTCTGTGGGCAGGGCTGGAGTCGCTCGACTTCTCCGCCATCGGACTGGCCGTGACGGCGCTGTTGCTGGGCACCTGGGTGCTTGCGTGGCGTCACTACCGCGCATGAAAAGAGTCGAGACGAGCCCGGCGAAGTCCAGCCAGCCGGTCTCGTTGCCTCGACCGGCTGCCTCAAGGTTCGGATCGGATTCAGGCCAGATCGAAGCGGTCCAGATTCATCACCTTGCCGAAGGCCGCGGCGAAGTCGTGCGCGAACTTGGGCTGCGCATCGCTGGCGGCATACACCTCGGCAATGGCGCGCAACTGGGCGTTCGAGCCGAACACCAGATCAACCGTGGTGGCCGTCCACTTCAGCGCCCCGGTCTTGCGGTCGCGGCCTTCCATCACGCCCTCGGTGGCGGTGCGCTCCCACTTCGTGCCCATGTCGAGCAGGTTGACGAAAAAGTCGTTGCTCAGGGTTTCCGGTCGGTGGGTGAACACGCCATGCCTGCTGCCGCCGACGTTGGCGCCCAGCGCACGCAGGCCGCCGATCAGCACGGTCATTTCGGGCGCGCTCAGGTTCAACAGTTGCGCCTTGTCCACCAGCAGCTCGGCGGCATATCCGGCATAACCCTTGCGGCTGTAGTTGCGAAAGCCGTCGGCCTTGGGTTCGAGCACGGCGAACGAGTCCACATCGGTCTGTTCCTGCGTGGCGTCGGTGCGTCCGGGCGAGAACGGTACCTTGACTTCGACCCCGGCCTTCTTTGCCGCTGCTTCCACCGCCGCGCAGCCGCCCAGCACGATCAGGTCGGCCAGTGAAACCTTCTTGCCGCCGGCGGCCTGCGCGTTGAACTCCTTCTTGAGGGTTTCGAGTGTGGTCAGCACCCTGGCCAGCTCGGCCGGTTGATTGGCTTCCCAGTCTTTTTGCGGTGCCAGGCGGATGCGCGCGCCGTTGGCCCCGCCGCGCTTGTCGCTGCCGCGGAAGGTCGAGGCCGAGGCCCAGGCGGTGCGCACCAGTTCGGAGATGGACAGCCCGCAGGCGAGCAGCCTGGCCTTGAGCGCGGCAATGTCGGCGGCGTCGATCAGCGGATGATCGACGGCGGGCACCGGGTCTTGCCAGATCAGCACTTCCTTGGGCACGAGCTTGCCGAGGTAGCGGCTGCGCGGCCCCATGTCGCGGTGGGTGAGCTTGAACCAGGCGCGGGCGAAGGCGTCGGCGAATTCGTCGGGATGGGCGAGGAAGTGGCGCGCGATGTTTTCATAGGCCGGGTCCATGCGCAGGGCCATGTCGGCGTCGGTCATGATGATCGGCACCTTTTTGCCCGGATCGTCCGCCGCCGGGGCCATGTTGCGGTCGTTGTGTTCCCTGGGCGTCCACTGATTGGCGCCCGCGGGGCTCTTGGTCGAGACCCATTCGTTGCCGAACAGCACTTCGAGATAGCTCATGTCCCACTGCGTCGGTGTGGGTGTCCACGAGCCTTCGAGTCCGCTGCCGATCTGGTCGCCGCCCTTGCCGCTCTTGTAGCTGCTGATCCAGCCCAGCCCCATTTGCTCCACCGGCGCTGCTTCGGGCTCCGGGCCGACGTGGGAGGCAGGCCCGGCGCCGTGACACTTGCCGAAGGTGTGCCCCCCGGCGGTGAGGGCCACGGTCTCATAGTCGTTCATCGCCATGCGGGCGAAGGTCTCGCGCACCATCTGCGCAGAAACGAGCGGATCGGGCTTGCCGCCGGGTCCTTCGGGATTCACGTAGATCAGGCCCATCTGCACGGCGGCCAGAGGGTTCTCGAATTGCTCCGCCTGGGTGCCCTGACGCTGGTCGTCGAGCCACTTGCCCTCCGAGCCCCAATACACCGACTCGTCAGGCTCCCACTGGTCGGGGCGGCCACCGGCGAAGCCGAAGGTCTTGAACCCCATGCTCTCCAGCGCCACGTTGCCCGCGAGCACCAGCAGATCGGCCCACGACAGCTTGTTGCCGTATTTCTGTTTCACCGGCCACAGCAGGCGGCGCGCCTTGTCGAGGTTGACGTTGTCGGGCCAACTGTTGAGCGGGGCGAAGCGCTGCTGGCCGTGACCGGCGCCGCCGCGGCCGTCGCCGATGCGGTAGGTGCCCGCCGCGTGCCATGCCATGCGGATGAACAGCGGGCCGTAGTGGCCGTAATCGGCGGGCCACCAGTCCTGCGAATCGGTCATCAGCGCCTTGAGGTCGTCGACCACGGCGTCGAGATCGAGGGTCTTGAACGCCTGGGCGTAGTCGAAGTCCGCACCCATGGGGTTGGATTTTTCGGATTGCTGCTGCAGCATGCCCAAGTTGAGCTGGTTCGGCCACCAATCGGCGTTGCTCACCGCACCGGCGACGGTCTGGGTGTGCGTGCTGTGCGCCACCGGGCATTTCAGTTCGTTCGACATGGTCTGAATCTCCTTTGGGGTTGAGGATCGCGCTTGCGAGTGCGATGGACACAGCTTAGGCCGGGAAAATTGAAAAGGACAATTGAAAGTTGCAATGCGATTGATTAAATAAAACTAGACTGTTCGCTGCCGTCGTTTGTTTCATCCATCGATCCGGGGGGAAAGGATTCTTTACAGGTGTCATGATTCGTATAGTGTTCAGGGTAAGGCGGATCGAACCATGACGCGCCCTTTTTGGGGATGGAAATGATTGGCACGGCAAGCGACCATTGCTCACATGGCTGATTCCTCTGCTCCCGGCATGCTGAAAAATTACGCGCGCACCTCCGCCCTGGCGGTGGCGTGGAGAAGTGGCGCGTCGCATTGGCTTGCGCATCGCCGTCCGGCGCGTCGCATCCTCATGCTGCACGGCGTGGGGACGAGCCAGATGTCGGCAGCAGATCTGCACCGTGTGATGGCGTGGCTGAAGCAGCACTACGACATCGTGGCATTCGACGTCATGGTGCGCGATATTCTGAGCGGCGAGCCTGCGCCCGCCGGGGCGGGCCGCAGCCAGCTCGCCATCACCTTCGATGACGGGCTGTGCAATCAATATCGCATCGCCGGGCCCATCCTCCAGCAGCTCGAAATCCCGGCGACGATTTTTGTCTGCCCCGGCCTGGTGGATGCGGGACAGTGGATGTGGAACCACGAGGCGCGCGCCCGGCTGCAGCGCCTGTCCCACGCCGGGCTGATGGAATGTGCGCAGACCTTGAATTCGCCCGCGCATCATCTGGAAGGCGTCATTGCCTGGATGAAAACGCTGTCCCTGACGCAGAGGCGGCATGCGCAGGCCATTCTGCGCGATTGCACCCCTGGCTTCATGCCCACCGACGCGGAGCACGAGGCCTACGACATGATGAGCTGGGACGAGGTTCGCGCCTGCGACCAGGGCAAGCTGTCGATCGGGTCGCACACCATGACCCACCCCATCCTGCCGACCCTGAGCGAAGATGAAATCGAGCATGAACTGCATGACAGCCGTGAGCGCCTGGAGGCCGAGCTGGGTCGAAGCGTCGATCTGTTTTGCTATCCCAATGGGTCGGAGGACGAGCGCGTGCGAAGAATCGCCCGCTCGATCTACCGCGCCGCCGTGACCACCGAAGAGGGTACGGTGTCCGCCGGGGTCGATCCGATCGCCATCCCCCGCATTCCCGTCACCTCGCATCTTCCGCTGCTCGCCTGGCGCATGCATCGGCCCTGGGCGTGATGGTGATGACTTCGCATGAGGCGATGCAGATCGAGCTCGTCACCTCGACGTCGGGCTTCGACGCCCTGGAGCCCGAGTGGCGTGCCATCGAGGGCCTGACCCCGCGCAACAGCCTGTTCCTCGGTTGGGATTGGCAGCGCCTGTGGTGGTCGCATTACGGACAGGGGCGGCATCTGAGGATTCTCGTGGCACGCCTCGGCGGACGGGCCGTGGGCATTTTTCCGCTGTACCTGGAGACGCACCGCGCATACAAGATCCTGCGGGTGCGCAAGCTCAGGCCGATAGGTGCTGGCGGCGATACCGCGCCAGACGATCTGGGCATGCTGTTCGATCCTGTCCATGAACACGCCGTGGCCAGAGCGTTCGTCGATCATGTGCTCAACCACGTTCATGACTGGCAGCTGCTCGATCTCGTCGATCTGCCCGCCGATTCAGCCTTGCTGGCTTGCTGGACGCAGCAAAGCACGCAGATTTCAGGCTCGATCGTGCGCACGACGGTGAACCGCATCATTTTTGGCGATTTGCCGCCAGACTGGGACCGCTATCGCCAGGGCCTCAGTCGCAATCGACGCGAGGTTTTGGGCCGCAAGCGCCGAAAATTTGAAGCGCAGCCAGATGCGCGTTTTTTTCAGATCCACCAAGACGCGCAGATAGATTCGGCGTTCGAGCGGCTCGCCGAGATGCATCGGCAGCGTTGGCAGGGGCGCACCGAAGAACCCAGCTTCACCTCGCCACAGTACCTGGGATTCCACCGGGCCCTCATGCATGCCCTGCTGGCGCAGGGCAGGTTGCGCTTGTACGGGCTGCAGATGAATGCTCAGACCATTGCCATGTTCTACGGCTTTCGCAATGGCGCGACGCTTTACTACTTTCAGGCGGGATTCGATCCCAAGCACCTTGCGCTCAGTCCGGGCGAAGTGCTCATGGCTTATGTCATCGAAGCGGCCATTGCGGAAAAATGCACTCACTTTGACATGCTCAAGGGCGATTACGGCCACAAGCGGCATTTCTTCCAGCAGACCCGGGAAACGCTTGGTTTGCGGGTCTACCGCCCTGGTCTGATCTGCTGGCTTTACCAGGTCAAGGCGCGGCTTGCGGGCAATCGCGTACCGGCTGAACCTGCCGATCACATCGACGCCGCGCAGACCAAGCTCACCGCCAGCCCCATTGCCGAGTCGCCTACCCAATGAATACCGACCCGCAAGCCTTGGTTTCCGTGGTCATCCCGGCGTATAACGCCAGCGGCACCCTTGCGCAAACACTCGACAGTCTGTTTGCCCAGACGCACACCAACCTCGATGTCGTGGTCGTGGACGACGGCTCCACCGATGGCACGGCAAAGCTCCTGGAGGCTTATGCGGGGCGAGTGCGCGTGATCCGGCAGGCCAACGCGGGTATTGCCGTGGCGAGGAATGTGAGCGTGCAGGCGGCACGGGGCGAATACATCGCACTGCTCGATGCCGACGATCTGTGCCGGCCGGATCGCATCGCGATGCAACTGCGCTATCTCCAGTCGCATCCAGACATCCTGCTCTGCAGTTCCGACTTTGGCGCCTTCGACGCAACCGGCCCCTTGGCGCCCGCCTCTTACTGCGGCGTCTATTACAGCCGTTGCAGTGCGCGGCGCGGCGGCGTGCGGGCGCGATATCCGCATGAGGAAACCTTTGACTTGCTGCACCAGGAGCGCGCCCGGCAGAACGGTCAGGACGCCATTGCGGTCTACTGGGGAGAGGTTCACGACGAATTGGTGCAGGGCAATTTCATCCATCCACCCACGGTCATGTTCCGCAGGGCCGCGCTGCAAGTGCCGGAATGTTCGATACCGACATCAAGATCGTCTGCGAGTGGGAATGGTTCGTGCGCGTGGCCCGCGTCGGCCCCGTGGCGCATCTTGACATCCCGCTGCTGGATTACCGGCGCAGCGCCACTCAGATTTCCTCCAGTCCGCGCACGGCGCTGGATTCGCTTGCGGTCGCCAGGAAAATCTATGCGCGCGAGAGCGAGCTCGGACGGCGCCGCGATCGCCGCGTGCGGCGTCACCTGGGGGCGCTCAGCCTCAGCGCGGCCGACATGCTGGCCGAGCTTCAGCCCCAAGCGGCCATCGGCCTGCTGGCCAGCAGCGTGTTCGCCTACCACACCTTCAAGAGTCAGACATTGCGAACCTTGTTTAAGATCATCGCTCCATCCGGGCTGCTCGATATTCTGCGGCGCGCCCGCTGACTCGCGCGGCGGGCGCCGCATGCGTGGCTGCAACCGGCCTCTTGCCTCGCTCCACTTCCCATTCGATGACTCCTCCTCTTGTCCGCGATGCCGCGGGAGAGCCGGGTGCGATGCCGCCCGGTCTCTGCGCAGACGATTTCGATTTCCACCTGCCTGCCGAACTGATCGCCCAGCATCCCCCGGCGCAGCGCGGCGACAGTCGGCTGCTCGATGCGGGCAGCCCACCCGCGCTGATCGACCGCGGCTTTCGCGAGTTGCCCGGCCTGCTGCGCCCGGGCGATCTGGTGGTGTTCAACGACACCCGGGTGATTCCAGCGCGACTGTGGGGCTTCAAGGCGGCGGACGATGCCGGCGCCGCTCGGGGCGGTGCGGTGGAAGTGCTGGTCGAGCGGGTACGCGCGGGCCGCCGGGTCTGGGCGCATGTGCGGGCGAGCAAGTCGCCCAAGCCGGGCCAGATCCTCTGGCTGGGCGCGGCACGGCCGGATGAGCAGCCAGCCCGTGACGGTGCGAAGCAGGGCGCTGGGTTCGCCGTTCGCACCGTGGGCCGGGCCGGGCCGGATGGCGGCCTGTTCGAGCTGGAGTTTCCCGCCGAACCGCTGGCCTTGCTGCAGCAGTATGGCGCGGTGCCCCTGCCGCCCTATATCACCCACGCGCCGGACGATGACGATGCGCAGCGCTACCAGACGGTGTATGCGCAGCATCCCGGCTCGGTGGCCGCGCCCACGGCGGGTCTGCATTTCGACGACGACATCCTGGCGAGAATCGATGCGATGGGGGTGCAGCGCGCGGCCGTGACCCTGCACGTCGGCGCGGGCACGTTTCAGCCGGTGCGGGTGAACGATCTGCGCCAGCACACCATGCACAGCGAGTGGTACACCGTGCCGCAGGCCACCGCGCAGGCGATTGCGCAGGTGCAGGCGCGGCAGGCCGAGGCGCGCGCCACAGGCCGGATGCGCGCCGCCCCGCGCGTGGTCGCGGTGGGCACGACGGCCTTGCGCGCGCTCGAATCGGCGGCGCTGGCAGCCGAGGCGGACGCAGCGCCGTTCGGCACGGTGCTGCCGGGTGCGCGCGAAACCGCGCTGTTCATCACGCCGGGCTATCGCTTTCGCGTGGTGGACGCGCTGCTGACCAATTTCCACCTGCCCAGGTCCACGCTGCTGATGCTGGTATCGGCCTTCGCCGGCATGGAGACGATACGCGCGACCTATGCCCATGCGATTGCGCAGCGCTACCGCTTTTTCAGCTACGGCGACGCGATGTGGCTGACGCGCAGCGACGGGTCCGGGGGCGCTCAGGGCTGCGAGGCCGCCACCGCCGCGCGGGTGTGATCGACGATGCCCTCGATCGCCTGATCCAGCAGGATCTGCGCGCCCTGCGCGAAGTGCGCGGCGTCGTTCACCGCAATCGGCTGGCTGCCGTCGAAATGCCAATGCGCGGCAATGCGGTGGGTGCGCGTATTCGCCAGTACGCAGGTCAGGCCGAGATGCACAGTGCCCCGCTGCGACCGAACATCATGCTCCAGCCGGTTCAGATCGCAGTGCAGCGCCCACGGCGCGTTCACCAGCACCGATTGCCGCTGTACCGCGCTGACCCAGGGCTGGCGGCTGAGGGCGCTTGCGATGGCCTGGCCGACGAGCTGCGCCGGGGGCGCGAGCCAGCGACTGTCGCGGTAGGGCTCCAGAGTGTCCGGGCTGCGGCTGTACATCATGGAGGCCGACTCAAACCCGGCGCTGGCGCGCACCGGCCGCAGTTGAATCACCGTGGGCTGCGGCAGCGGCGCGGTGCGGATGTCGGGGGCGGTCAGGCGATAGGTCTGCTGTACCGGCGCGCGGCCCGCTGGCAGGGCGCAGGCGGACAGCGCCAGGCTGCCCAACACCAGCCCGGCGGCCAGCACGCCGCGGCGTAGCGGCCTGGGAAGGAACGTAGTCATCGTGATTCTCCCGGGCCCGGCGGCGGCAGGGCCGGGCCATAAAGCAGTTGGCTGGGATCGGCTTTGAGGTTTTCGGCCAGGGCGCCGAGCTGGCTGCTGAGCTGCTGCAGATTGCGCACCAGCGCGTCCACTTCGGGCAGGGTGCGGGTCTGCAGTTGGTTCATGGCCTGCGCCCCGGCGGTGGTGAAGGCGGTGGTGGTGGCGCCCGCCTGCGCGACGCTGTTGGCGGCGGCGCCGATTTGCGGCATCACGGCGCCGAGCTGCGCCGTCACGCCGTCGAGCCGCTGCACCAGCGCCTGGCTCTGCCGCATCAGCGTGCTGCCCTGCGCGCTCATCTGCACCAGATTGGCGCTGGTCTGGCGGGCGTTGGCAAACGTCTGGTCGATGTTGGTCTGGTTGGCTGCCAGCGTGCTGGAGAGCGTCTGCAGATTGCGCAGCGTGTCGCTGATCGACTGCACATTGGCCGGGCTGAGCAGCGCGTCCACCCGCTGGCTGATGCGCGCCAGGGTGATGGCCGCATCGTTGATGCCGCCCTCGATCTGCGTGAACACCGAGGGCTTGTAGGGAATGACGGGCTCGGGCTCGCCCGGCGGCGTGGGCAGCGGTGTGGATGAGGCGCCGCCGATGAGGTTGACCGCCGACAGCCCGGTGACGCCCAGCGGACTGAGCTGGGCCACGGTGTCGCTGCGGATGGGCACGTTGCGGTCGATATCCACCTCGATGCGGATGAGCGCAGGGTTTTTCGGGTCGATCTCGATGCTCGCCACCTTGCCGACGGTGACGCCGCGGTACAGCACATTGCTGTCGGTCTTCAGGCCGCTGACGTTGTCGGTGGCGTAGATCAGGTAGGGCCGGGTCGGGATTTGCTGGCCGCCGGTGGCCAGCCACCACGCCAGGCCGCCGAGCAGCGCGCCCAGCAGCACCACGAACAGGCCGACGGCGGTGTAATTGACTTTGGATTCCATGCGATCAACCCCGTGTTGTCATTGCGTGCGTCGCTTCCTGCAGATAGGCCGCCGAACGGCTGCCGCGGAAGTAGGCGGCGAGTTCCGGTTCGTCGCGCCGCGCCAGCTCCGCAGCCGGGCCGACCGCCAGCATTTTGTTGCGGGCGAGAAAGGCCACGGTGTCGCTGCCATGCCAGATCGAATCGAGATCGTGCGTGACCTGCAGTATGGTCAGGCCCAGCAGATCGCGCAGCTCGCGGATGAGCTGATCGAACGCCGCGCCGGCGATCGGGTCCAGCCCCGAGGTCGGCTCGTCGAGCACCAGCAGTTCCGGGTCGAGCGCCAGCGCGCGCGCCAGCGCGGCGCGCTTGACCATGCCGCCCGAGAGTTCGGCCGGATACTTGTGCGCCGCGTCGGCCGGCAGCCCGGCCAGGCCGATCTTGAGCATGCCCAGCTCGGGCAGCAGGCGCCGGTCCACCAGTCCCTGCTCGCGCAGCGGCAGCAGCACGTTTTCCAGCACCGTCAGCCCGGTGAACAGCGCCCCGCCCTGGAACAGCACGCCGATGCGCTGGCGCAGCGCCTGCCGCTGCGCATCGCCTGCGGCCAGCGCGTCCACACCGAACAGCCTGAGCGTGCCGGCGCTGGGCGCGCGCAGCAACAGCAGGCTGCGCACCAGCACCGTCTTGCCCGAGCCCGATCCGCCCACCAGCGCCATGATGACGCCGCGCGGCACCGCCAGGTTCAGCCCGTCATGCACCACCACGTCGCCAAAGCGGTTGACGATGCCCTGGGCGTCGATGACCAGATCGGCGGGCGGTTTCATAGATGCAGCAGGTTGTAGAGCACCGAAAAACTGGCGTCGATCACGATCACCAGGAAGATGGCCTGCACCACGCTCACCGTCGTGGCGCGGCCCACCGCTGCCGCGCTGCCCGACACGCGCAGGCCCTGCATGCAGCCCACCAGCGCGATGACCACGGCGAATACCGGTGCCTTCACCAGGCCGAGCATCAGCATCTTCAGCCCCACCACCTGTGGAATGCGCGCGATGTATTCGCTCAGCGGCACGCCATAACCGACGGCGGCCACCAAGCCGCCGCCCGCCAGCCCCATGACATCGGCAAACAGCGCCAGCAGCGGCAGGGTGATGATGAGGGCGATGACCTTGGGCAGCACCAGCATGTCGAAGGGCGACAGCCCCAGCGCGCGCAGCGCGTCCACCTCCTCGGTGATGCGCATGGTGCCGATCTGCGCGGTGTAGGACGAGCCGGTGCGCCCCGCCACCAGAATGGCGGCCAGCAGCGGCCCGAGTTCGCGCAGGGTGATGATGGACACCAGATTGACGATGAGGATGTTGGCGCCGTAGGTCTCCAGCGTGGCTCCGGCCTGATAGGCCATGACCATGCCGATGAGAAAGGACAGCAGGCCGATGATGCCCAGCGCGCGCAGCCCCGCCGCGTCGATTTCGTGAATGACTTCGCGCCAGCGCATCCGCCAGGGTTGCAGCAGCAGCGGCGCGCCACGCCACACCAGTTCGCCGATGAAGGCCAGCAGGGCGCGCAATTCGTCCAGCGCCATCAGCGCGGCGCGGCCGATGTCGCCCAGCAGCCCCAGGCGGCGCGCGGCGGGCGGCAGCGCCAGCGCGCGCCGGCGCACCAGATCGAGCAATTGCTGCTGAGAAGCGTTCAGGCCGCTGACATCCACCGTGGCCCCGGCGCCTTGCCATTGCGCCATGCTGCGCACCAGCAGCAGCGCGCCGCTGGTGTCGAGCTTGGCGCCGCTGGCGTCGAGGGCGATGTGCCGCGTGCCTGCGGGCGGGCGAGTGTCCGGCTCGCGCGTCAGGCCGCGCGCGTTCCACTCGCCCTGAAGGCGGCATACGCGTCGCTCGGACGCGCCCGCTTGCGCCGCCCAGGTCAGGGCGGCGGGAGCGGCGGCAGTGGAAGGCGCGGTCATGGCGGTGCATAGGTTAGCCGATCAGTCGGCCAGAAGGAGCAAGTCTGAAACAATGCCGCCCATGCTGCAATTCACCGTTCACCACACCGCTGGCCTTGCCCGCCGTGGCACGCTCATACTCCATCATGGCACCATCGATACGCCGCAATTCATGCCGGTGGGCACCTACGGCACCGTCAAGGGCATCACGCCCGACGGTCTCAGGCAGGCCGGGGCGCAGATCATCCTGGGCAACACCTTCCACCTCTGGCTGCGTCCGGGGCTGGAGGTCGTGCGGCAATTCGGCGGGCTGCACCGCTTCATCGGCTGGGACGCGCCCATCCTCACCGACAGCGGCGGCTTTCAGGTGTGGAGCCTGGGGGCGATGCGCAGAATCAGCGAGGAAGGCGTGCGATTCGCCTCGCCGGTCAACGGCGACAAGCTCTTCCTCACCCCCGAGGTGAGCATGCAGATCCAGACCGTGCTCAATTCCGACATCGTCATGCAGTTCGACGAATGCACGCCCTACGACGTCGATCGCAGCGGGCAAAGGCACCTCACCACCGAGGCCGAGGCGCGCGCCTCGATGGAGCTTTCGCTGCGCTGGGCCGCGCGCTGCAAGACCGAGTTCGCGCGGCTGCAAAACCCCAACGCCCTGTTCGGCATCGTCCAGGGCGGCCTGTTCGAGCCTTTGCGCGACGCCTCGATCGACGCCCTCGCCGCGCTCGATTTGCCCGGCTACGCCATCGGCGGCCTGAGCGTGGGCGAGCCGAAAGACGACATGCTGCGCCTGCTGCGCCACACCGCGCCGCGCCTGCCGGCCGACAAGCCGCGCTATCTCATGGGCGTGGGCACGCCCGAAGACCTGGTCGACGGCGTTGCTGCTGGCATCGACCTGTTCGACTGCGTCATGCCCACGCGCAACGCGCGCAACGGCCATCTGTTCACCCGCTACGGCGATCTGCGCATCCGCAACGCCCGCTTCAAGCTCGATGAACGCCCGCTCGACGAGACCTGCACCTGCCCCACCTGCCGGCAGTTCTCGCGCGCCTACCTGCACCACCTCGACCGCTGCGGCGAGATGCTCTACGGCATGCTCGCCACCACCCACAATCTGCACTACTACCTGCAACTCATGCGCGAGATGCGCGCCGCGCTCGACGCCGGTACGTTCGACGCCTTCGTCGCCCGGTTCCGCGCCGACCGGACGCGGGGGGTGTGATCGGTCGGATACTTCGCTCGTCTTCAGCGGATTTCCAGCGTGCTCACGGTTGCAACCAGTTTTGGATTTGCAGGGCGGGCACGCGGCGGAATTCACCCTCGTTGTTCGTCACCAGCGTCAGCCCTTCGCTGCGTGCGTGCGCTGCGATATGCAGGTCGTTGACCCCGATGGGCTCGCCCGCACGTTCGAGTGCGGCGCGGATCTGTCCGTAGTGTTGCGCCGCTTTTGCGGTGTAGGGCAACACTTCAAGGCGGCTGACAAAATCCTCGACGACCGCCAGATTGGCTGCGGGCCTAGTGCTTTTTTCCGCACCATGCAAGAGTTCTGCGAGGGTAATGACCGAAATGGCCATGCGCGCCGCGTTGGCGTTGAAAGCGCCAAGTACTTCCACCGGCCGCCGTTTGATGACGTAAATGACGATGTTGGTATCGAGCAGATAAGCCAGCATCACAGAGACTCACGCGCGGCTTGTTGCTGCGGCGCGCGTTCTTGCAGAAAGTCGTCGCTGACCGCGGGGCCGTCATGAAAGAAACTGTCCCAGCTCGATTCGAGCGGCGCGATGATGCGCTCCTTGCCTCGCGCCCGAATGCTGACCTGCTTGACGGCCTCGGGCAAGCGCAGATCTGCTGGCAGACGGACTGCCTGAGAGCGGTTGTTGGTAAAGACGGTCGTGGTGGCCATGTTCAGAGCGCAGGCTTGTATATGGCGCAAGTATATGGCGGTCAGTTCGCGTGGACAACCCGCTTTCACCCTGCCAGTTGCGTCGCGATGCGACCGACCGCGTGCAAGGCCTCTTCCCGTTCTGCCGTCCAGCGTCCGCCGACGTTGAGCCGCAGGCAGTTGCGGTAGCGGGTGGATGTGGTGAACAGCGTGCCGGGAACGATGACGATGTTTTGTTCGATGCAGCGTTGATACAGCACGACGGCATCGACCGACCTGGGCAGCTCGATCCAGAGAATGAAGCCCCCGGCGGGGTCGGTCGCCCGTGAGCCGGGCGGGAATGCGGCGGCGATGATCTGACGTGCGATGTGGGTCTGGTCGGCGAAGCAGCGCCGAAGTTGGCGCAGGCTTTGCTCGTAGCCGCCTTGTTCGAGCAGGTCGGCCACGGCCCATTCGATCACTGCGCTGCCGCCGCCGCTGAGGGCGCGCTTGAAGTTGGCGACCTGTGCGCTCCAGCGCCCCGCCTCCACCCAGCCGATGCCGCGCAGTCCCGGCGCCAGGGTCTTGCCGAACGAGCCGCAGATCATCACGTTGCCGCTGCGGTCGAATGCACGCACGGCGCGGCGGTCTTCCTCGGTGGGGGCGAGGTCGTTGCAGATCACATCCTCGATCAGCGGGATGCCGCGTACCCCCAGCAGTTCCGCCAGGCGTTTTTTGCTGGCGGCGGGCATGATGGCGCCCAAGGGGTTGGACAGCGTCGGCACGGCGACGACCGCCTTGACCGGCTGGGTGTCCAGCGCGACTTCCAGGGCTTCCAGCGAGAGCCCGGCCCCGGGCTGCATGGGAATTTCCACCGCGCGCAGGCCCAGCGCCTGCATGGCGCGCAGAAAGCCGAAGTAGGTCGGCGACTCGATGGCGATGACATCGCCGGGCTGCGTCACCGCGCGCAGGCACAGGGTGATGGCTTCCATGCAGCCATTGGTGACGACGATATTGCGGTGATCGAGGTTGCAGCCCAGATCCAGCGCGCGGCGCGAGATGGCCTGCCGCAGCGGCGCGATGCCCGGCGCAGTGGCGTAAACGCCGAGGCTGTTGGCATGCCGTTGGGCGCTGCGCGCGATGGCGCGGCGCACCCGCTCGACCGCATAGAGGTCTTCGCTGGCGGTGGCCGCGCCAAACGAAATGCAGGCAGGGTCGCCCGCGGCGTCGAGCACCGCGTCGGCAATGGCGTTCGTTTCCACTGCCACCGCCCGCGCGGGAGGTCGCGTGGCGGCGGGCACCGGCGGCAGGCTGCGCGGTCGTCGCACGAAAAACCCGGACTTGGGACGCGCCTCGATCACGCCGCGATCCTCGAGCGTGCGGTAGGCCTGCACCGCTGTGGAGATGGAGACGCCATGCTGTTCAGACAGGGCGCGAACCGAAGGCAGACGCGCGCCCGGTCGCAGCGAGCCGGAAGCCGCCAGCCCGGCCAGGCGCTCGGCAAGGGCGAGATAGAGCGGGGTGATGGGATCGGCGTTCATGCCCGGCATCATGGCAGAGATCGGTCGGTGTTACACCTCACAGTGGGCAGGTGATTCGGCCAGTACAGACTTCGAAAAATCGCGTTTGTATCGATACAGATAGCCGGATGCTGCATCTGTTTTATCGGCGTGGCAATGCCTACAGTGAGGCCATCGTCCACCCAAATAAGTCCCGCAATATTCTCGTTGCGCAAAAAACCATGTTCGACATCAACCTTCCTGCGCTGGCGCTGTTCGCCTTCGTCACCTCCGTCACGCCGGGGCCGAACAATCTGATGCTGCTGGCCTCGGGCGCGAACTTTGGCTTTCGCGCGTCGATTCCGCACCTGCTGGGCATCAGCACGGGCGTGCTGATCCTGCTCGCCAGCGTCGGCCTGGGGCTGGCGGAACTGTTCTCGCTTTGGCCCTGGGCCGAAGTCGCCATGAAATGGATCGGCGCGCTCTACATGATCTACCTCGCCTGGCGCATTGCCCGCGCATCGCCTCCCGACGGTTCCGCTGTGCGGGAGTCTCGTCCCATGCGCTACATCGGCGCCTTCGCCTTCCAGTGGGTCAACCCCAAGCTGTGGCTCATGGCGCTGAGCGTGTTCTCCGTTTATGTGCCAGGCTCGGGTGGGTTTTCGCTCGTGCTGGCGGTGGCGGCGCTGTTCAGCTTGATCAATCTGCCGACCATCAGCGTCTGGGCGCTGGGGGGCGCCCGGCTGCGTCATTTGTTGACCGAACAAGGGCGCGTCAAGGTGTTCAACCTAACCATGGCGGCCCTGTTGCTCGCCACGCTGTGGCCGATGCTCCGATAAGAGATGAGGCGCCGATTCATTCCTTGAGCGCCGCCCCGTAGCCTTCCTCGATCACGGCCTTGACCAGCGCTTCGGGTGCGGCGCTGCCCTGCACGGTGGCGCGGCCGCTGTTCAGGTCGACCTGGGCGTCCTGCGTGCCGGGAACGGCCTTGAGCGCCTTGGTGACGGCGGCAACGCAATGGCCGCAGCTCATGCCGGTGATTTGCAGTTGGATGGTGTTCATGCGTTTTTCTCCTCGTGGGGACTGAAGTTCAAGCGGCTTGGGCGAGGGCGTCGCGCACCTTCATCAGCTTTTCGCAGACTTCCTTTGCGACGGCGTGCACTTCGGGTTTGTCGATCAGGCCGAGCACCGAGGTGGGGTTCATGAAATCGACCACGATCTGCTGCCTGGCCGCATCTTCGCGCACCACCACATTGCACGGCAGCAGGGCGCCGATGTGCGGGTCGAAGTCGAGCGCCTTCAGGGCGTAGCCCGGCGCGCAGGCGCCGAGGATGCGATAGGGCGGTCGGTCGACGCCGAGCTTGGCCTTGAGGGTGGCCGACACGTCGATGTCGCTGATGATGCCGAAACCCTGCGCCTTGAGCGCCTCGGTGGTGCGGGTGATGGCGTCGTCGAAGGCACAGCAGGGCTGGGCGGAAAACACGATGGAAGGCATGTCAAAGCTCCTTTCAGGGGGTGTGGGTCAAGGGGGAGAGTGCCGGCGATGGTGCCGCTGGGCGAGAGACGGGCGCTTGCCAGGATGAAAGCCGTTTGAGCCGCAGGCTGTTGCCCAGCACGAACACCGAGGACAGCCCCATCGCCACGCCGGCCAGCATGGGGTGCAGGTGCATGCCCCAGGGCGTGGCCACGCCCGCGGCCAGGGGAATGAGCACGATGTTGTAGGCGAACGCCCAGAACAGATTGCCGTGGATGGTGCGCAGGGTGCGGCGCGCAGTGTCGATCGCCGTGGGCAGGGTGGCGAGGTCGCCGCGGGTCAGGCTGACGTCGGCGGCTTCGATGGCCACATCGGTACCGCTGGCCAGCGCCAGGCCGACGTCGGCCTGCGCCAGCGCCGGGCCGTCGTTCAGGCCATCGCCGACGAAGGCCACACGACGCCCCTGCGCCTGCAACTCGCTGACCACGCGGGCCTTGTCCTGTGGCAGCACTTCCGCATGCACTTGCTGAATGCCCAGCGCGTCGGCCACGGCCTGTGCGGTGCGCCGGGCGTCTCCGGTGACCAGGGCGATGTGCAGGCCGCGCTGGCGCAGCGCCTGCACCACGGCAAAGGCTTCGGGCTTGATCGGGTCGGCGATGCCGAGCACGGCGACGCAGCGCTGGTCCTGCGCCAGAAACACCGCCGTCTGGCCTTGCGCTTCGAGCGCGTCGGCCTGCGCGCCGAAGGCGTTCAGGGCGATGCCTTCTCGCGCCATCAAGCGCCGCGCGCCCAGCAGCAGGGCGTGGCCTTCGAGGGCGGCGCGCACGCCATAGCCGGGGATGGCGGCGAAATCCTGCACGGCGGGAATGTCCAGCCCGCGCTGCTGCGCCGCCTCGCGCACGGCGCGGGCCAGCGGGTGCTCGGAGTCGGCTTCGAGGGCGGCGGCCAGGCGCAGCGCTTCGTTCTCGTCGAGAGCGCTGTGCAGTGCGGTGAGCGCGGGCCTGCCGCGGGTGACGGTGCCGGTCTTGTCGAGCAGCACGGTGTCGATGCGCGAGAGCGCCTCCAGCGCCTCGCCCTTGCGGAACAGCACGCCCATTTCCGCCGCGCGGCTGCTGCCCACCAGAATGGCCGCCGGGGTGGCCAGACCCATGGCGCAGGGGCAGGCCACCACCAGCACGGCGACTGCGGCGACCAGCGCGGCGCTGATATCACCCGTGAGCATCAGCCACGCGGCGAAGCTGGCCGCGGCGATCAGCAGCACGACGGGGGTGAACACGGCGACCACGCGGTCGGCCACGCGCTGCACCGGCAGCTTGCCGGTCTGGGCGTTTTCCACCAGGCGCACGATCTGCGCCAGCACCGTGTCCTTGCCCAGCGCGGTGGCTTCGATCACCAGCCGGCCTTCGGCATTGACCGTGCCGCCCACTACCGTGTCGCCCGGTTTGCGGCTCACCGGCACGGCCTCGCCGGTGAGCATGGATTCATCCACATGGCTGTCGCCTTCGATCACCCTGCCGTCCACCGGCAGGCGCTCGCCGGGGCGCACCAGCACACGGTCGCCGATGTGCAGCGCGGCGAGGCTGACCGATTGCTCCACGCCCTGCGCATCGAGGCGCGTGGCCTGTTTGGCCTGCAGCCCGAGGAGCTTGTGGATGGCGGTGGAGGCGCGGCCCTTGGCCAGTTCCTCCAGATACTTGCCCGCCAGGATCACCGCCACCACCACGGCGGCGGAGTCGAAATACACATGCCGCGACTCGGCGGCAAACCACTGCGGCGCCAGCAGCACCAGCGTGCTGTAGGCCCAGGCCGCGCCGGTGCCGGTGGCGACCAGCGAATTCATGTCGGGCGAGAGATGGCGGTAGGCGATGGCGCCGGTGCGAAAGAACCGCCGCCCGGGGCCGAACAGCACGGCGCTGGTGAGGGCGAACTGCACCCAGTCCCAGAAGCGCGGGATGGGCGAGGTGCGCAGCAGCGCGGCGTCGAAGGCGGGCCAGACCATGGGCAGCATAGCCAGCACCAGCACCGGCAGCGCGAGAAGGGCCGCGAGCACGACGTCGCGCCGCATGCGCGCCAGACTGCGGGCGTGGGCGGCAGCGCTGGCGTTTGATGTGCGCCCCTTGGGTCGGCTTGCCGACCCGCCCCCCGAGGGGGTCAAGGAAACTTGGGGCGGCCCTGCGTTTCCTTGATCTGCCGCGTCGTCGCACTCCTGCACCGGGTGCGCGCCGTAGCCCGCATCCACCACGGCCTGCGCCAGCGCCCCGGCGTCGAGCATGGCGGGCAGATAGCGCACCTGCGCGCGGTTGACCGCCAGATTCACCGTGGCGGACAGCACGCCGGGCAGCTTGCGCAGTGCGCGTTCCACCCGGCCCGCGCAGGAGGCGCAGGTCATGCCCTCCACGTCCAGCGCTGCTTCGGCGACGATCGGGGTGTAGCCTGCGGCGCTCACCGCATCGGCAATGGCTTGCGGGGTGGCGGTCTGCGGGTCGTAAGTCACCTCGGCCTGAGTGGTGGCGAGGTTGACGCTTGCTACCAGTACGCCGGGGAGCTTGCGCAAGGCGCGCTCCACCCGCGCGCTGCACGAGGCGCAGGTCATGCCGCCTACGTCGAGGCGCAGGGTCTGGCCTGTGGCCGGGGCTTTGTCGGCTGGCGCGGGCGCCGCTGTTTCGCGCGGCTCCACCGGGCAGGCGGTCAGGCCGGAGTCAGGCGTGATGGACTCATTCATGGACGTTCTCCTTCTCGCCCCGCAAGGAGGCGAGGATGGGGCATTGCTTCGTGGCGCCGTGGCCGGGGCAGGCATCGAGCAGCGTTTGCAGACCTTGTTTCATGCGCTGCAGGTCGTCGATCTTGGCGTCGATCTCGGCCAGCCGCTGCGCGGCGATGGCGCGCACCGCGCCCATGTCGGCTTCGGGTCGGGCGTGCAGCGCCAGCAACTCGCCGATCTGCGCCAGCGAAAACCCCAACGCCTGCGCCCGCCGGATGAAGTCGAGCCGCTCGACGGCTTGCGGCGCGTACAGCCGGTAGCCGCTGGCGGTGCGCTGCGCCGGTTCGAGCAGACCCAGACGCTCGTAGTAACGCAGCGTCTCGGCCCCCAACTGCGCACGCTGCGCGAGTTCACCGATGGTGAGGCGGGAGGGGTCTGGGGAAGGCAGGGAAGACATGGGGCAAAACCGGTGGCTGTGAAAGAATTGTTTGAAGTCTACAACTTACTAGATACTTTAGGGTTGAAGGGGGAATCTCTGCAGCAAGGCGTGCCATCGAGAAAGTTCTTCAGGGAAACGCTGATTCGACTATGAGTCTGTCGGGCTTCGGGTGGGCCTCTCCCCCTCCCAACCTCCCCCACGCCGTGGGGGAGGGGTGTGCTCTCCCTCCCCACTCGTGGGGAGGGTTGGGGTGGGGAAAAACGCGATGAATCAATCGCTTATCTCCTCCTCACTTCCCCTGCAAGCGGTGGAGGCATCCTGCAGCGTTTCGCTACAGCGGCGTCGTCGCCTTTCGGCGCAGCACCCAGGCGATGAAGCGCCGCCCGTAGATCGGCTGCTTCCACACCAGCCAGGCGAGCATCAGGGCGTTGAACAGGGCTACGGTCAGCAGCAGCATCGGCACGCCCACGCCCGAGGTCAGCAAGGTGGCGCAATACGCCGCGCAGGCGATCATGAACAGGGCGTTGAGCATATTGCTGGCGGCGATCACCCGGGCGCGGTGGGTTTCGGCCACGCGATGCTGGATGAAGGCATACAGCGGCACGCTGTAAATTCCGGCGCTGGCCGAGATCAGCAGCAGATCGACCATCAAGCGCCAGTGCACGCCTTCGCGCAGGAACAGCGTGAGGGTTTGCAACTGCCCGTTGTGCGGCAGGTGCCGGGTGGCGACGAACAGATCGACGCCGAACACCGACATGCCGATGGCGCCCACCAGCACCAGGCCGATTTCCACCCGGCCGTGCGCCATCCACTCGCAGGCCACCGAGCCCAGGCCGATGCCCACGGCGAAAATCACCAGCAGCAGCGACGCCACGGCCTCGCTGCCGTGCACCACCTCGCGGGTGAAGATCGGAAACTGCGTGAGAAACGCCACGCCGTAGAACCACATCCAGGCGATGGCGATCAGCGCCGCCAGCACGGAGCGGTCGGCGGCAGCGAGCCTGAGGCTGCGCGCGGTGGCCGTGAACGGGTTCCAGTTGATGCCGGTTTCACAGACCAACGACGGGGTGCGCGGCACGAAGCGTGCCATGGTCCAGCCCGCCAGCGAAATGGCAAGACAGGTCGCTCCGGCGAACACCGGCCCTTGCGGGTAGGTCATCAGCACCCCGCCCACCAGGCTGCCCAGCAGAATGGCGACGAAGCCGCCCATCTCGGTCATGCCGTTGCCGCCGGTGAGTTCCGCGGTGTGCAGGTGACGCGGCAGATAGGCGAATTTCACCGGGCCGAACAGGGTGGAATGCAGCCCCATGCCCAGCACGCAAACCAGCAGCAGCGGCACATTCACCGTGACGAAGCCCCACAGCGCGCCGAGCATGATGACAATCTCGAAAGACTTGATGCGCCGCATGATGACGCCCATGTCGCACTTGTCCGCAAGCTGCCCGGCCGTGGCCGACAGCAGCACGAAGGGCAGCACATACAGCGCGGCGATGAGGTTGACCATCAGCCCCGCGGGCAGCCCGGTCTGCGCCTCGGCGCGGTAGGTCACCAGCATGGTGAAGGCGAACTTCAGCAGGTTGTCATTGCCCGCATTGGTGAACTGCGTCCAGAAAAACGGCGCGAAGCGGCGCTGCCCCAGCAGCTTGAACTGGTTGACGGACAGCGGTGCCTGTTGCGGGTCGGAAGGCGGGGGGGAGGACGGCATGCGCAGTGAATACGACAAACTGCAGAATGTTCGCACAGTCGCTCTACACCGCGTCGTTCCCGGGCGATGACGGCGAGTCCATCAAGCCCTTTGCCGCGCCCAGGCCAGAAAGCGCTGACCGTACAGCGGCTGGCGCCAGATCAGCCAGAGGGCGGCCAGCGCATTGAGCAGCGCCACGCTCAGCAGCAGCGCGGGCACGCTCACTCCGGCGACCAGCATCGCCGCGCAGTAGCCCGAGCACACCACCATGTAAAGCGCGTTGAGGATGTTGTTGGCCGCGATCACCCGCGAACGGTGCGTGGGCGGGGTGTGGTGCTGGATCAGCGCGTACAGCGGCACGCTGTAGATGCCGGCGCTGGTCGAGAGCAGGAACAGGTCGAGCATCACCCGCCAGTGCGCCGGATCGCGCACGAAGGGTAGAACGCCCTGCAGCGCGGCTTCGTGCGGCAGGTTCAGCGTGGCGAAATACAGGTCGATGCCAAACGCCGTCATGCCGATGGCGCCCAGCGGCACCAGGCCGATCTCCACCCGCCCGCGCGCCAGCCCCTCGCAGGCCAGCGAACCCAACGCGATGCCGATGGAAAACACCGCCAGCAACAGCGAGGCCACCGCCTCGTTGCCGCCGAGCACGTCCTTGGCGAACACCGGAAACTGCGTGAGGAAGGCCACGCCGTAAAACCACATCCACGAAATCGCCAGCAGCGCCTGCAGCACCGTGCGGTCGCTTGCTGCCAGGCGCAGGTTGCGTGCGGTCTCGGTGAACGGGTTCCAGTCGATGCGCAGTTGCGGGTCCACCGGCGCCGTGGCGGGAATGAAGCGCGCCGCAGTCCAGCCCAGCAGCGCTACGGTCACGCAGGCCAGACCGGCGATCAGCGGGCCGCGCCCTGCGGTCATCACCAGGCCGCCGGCCAGATTGCCCAGCAGAATGGCGACGAAGGTGCCCATCTCGGTCATGCCGTTGCCCCCGGTCAGCTCGGCTGTGTCGAGATGCTGCGGCAGATAGGCATACTTGGCCGGGCCGAACAGCGTGGAATGCAGCCCCATGCCAAAGGCGCAGACCAGCAGCGCCGGCACATTGGCGGTGACGAAGCCCCACAGCGCCAGCGCCATGATGGCGATTTCCAGCGTCTTCACCCGGCGCATCAGTACCGCCTTGTCGAACTTGTCGGCCAGTTGCCCGCTGGTGGCCGAGAACAACACGAAGGGCAGGATGTAGAGCGCGGCGATCAGGTTGACCATCAGCCCGGTGGACTGCGCCGAAGCTGCTTCGGCACGATAGGCCACCATCACGGTGAAGGCGAACTTGAACAGATTGTCGTTGCCCGCACCGCCGAACTGCGTCCAGAAAAACGGCGCGAAACGGCGCTGGCCCAGCAGGGCGAACTGGTTGGGGCGGACGCGGTCGGTCATGGGCGAGCGTTGGAGCAGGAGATGGGCGGGCGGGCCGGGCGATGGTACCGCGCGATCTTGAGTGCCATGCAATCCCTTGTCGCGAGGGCAAGGGGATCGCGTTTTGATTGGATGCTGCCGTATTCGTTTCATTTTGTAATTCGGACAAACAACCCTTGCGCTGAGTCAAGAATCAGAATATTCCACAAGTTAATCTGTGATCCAACGTGCTGCGAGGCACAAAAATGCGAACGACAAGGAGGGCAGAAATATGAGTGTCACAAACAAAAAATCCAGATTACATTATGTGTCAGGATTTTTATTGATAATCGGCTGGGTTGGTTTCGCGCAGGCGTCTCCCCGGTTTTCACCGCAGGAAATCGAGCGGGGAGCCTACGTGGCCAAGGTCGGCGACTGCATCGCCTGCCACACTGCGCCGGGCGGCAAGCCATTTGCCGGCGGTTTGCCCATGCCGCTGCCGATGGGCACGATTTATTCGAGCAATATCACGCCCGATCCAACCGATGGCATTGGCAAATACACCTTCGAGGATTTTGATCGTGCAGTGCGCAAAGGTGTCGCACCCGGCGGGAAATATCTTTATCCGGCCATGCCGTATCCGTCCTATGCCAAGGTCACGCCCGAAGACATGAAAGCGCTTTACGCCTACTTCATGCAGGGCGTGAAGCCGGTGGCACAGCCCGACAAGCCGCCCACCATGATCTGGCCGCTGACCCTGCGCTGGCCGCTGGCGATCTGGAAGTGGATGTACGCCTCCGATGACCATGCCTACCAGCCCGATCCCAAACAGGGCGCGCAATGGAACCGCGGCGCCTATCTGGTGGAAGGTCTGGGGCACTGCGGCGCCTGCCACACCCCGCGCGGCATCGGCATGCAGGAAAAGGCGCTGAGCGCCAGCGGCGCCGATGGCTCGCTGTTTCTCTCGGGCGCCAAGGTCGAGAACTGGTATGCCAGCAATCTGCGCGGCAATGGCGTGGGCGGTCTGGGCGGCTGGAGCGTGGCCGACATCGTGCAATTGCTCAAGACCGGGCGCAACAGTACCGGCGCGGCGATGGGCAGCATGACCGAGGTCATCCACCACAGCTCACAGCACTGGACCGACGCCGACCTGGAGGCGGTGGCGATCTACCTCAAATCGCTGCCTGCCGATCCGAACAAGCCCAGGGCGCCGCAGCCCGTCGCGCCCGCGCCGCAGCCCGATCTGCACTCCGTCGGCTCCCTGGCCTATGCGCAGCATTGCGCCCTTTGCCATCAGAACGACGGAGAAGGCGCCGCAGGCGTGTTTCCGGCCATGGCGAGCAATCCCACGGTGGAATCGCGCGATGCGCTCAATCTGATCCATGTGATTCTGGCCGGGGGGCAGACCGCCGAAGTCAAAGGCATTCACCAGTTCACCATGCCCGCCTTCGCCAGCGTGCTCAGCGACCAGCAGGTGGCCGACATCGCCACCTTCGTGCGCAGCGGCTGGGGCAACAGCGGGGCGGCGGTCAGCGCCAGCGAAGTGGCGAAAGTTCGCGCAGACATCGCCAAAACCCATTGAGGCAGACCATCATGAAAAACAGCACAACCGATTCACGCGCCAACATGACGGTGCACACCCTGCTGGCAGCGTGCCTGCTGGCGGGCATCGCAGCCCAGCCTGTCCTGGCCCAAACCGCATCGGCGCCCGCAGCACCGGCGCTGGTCGCCAAGCCCAAGCCGACGCGCGAAGTGCCTTTCAAGGCGCCCAACCTCGCCGCGCTGTCGCATGAACCCAACGGCGCGGAAATCCTCTACGGCTACCGCCTGATGACGCAGACCAGGAAACTGCTGCCTCACAACGTCGGCGCGGCGATGAATTGCACGAGCTGTCACTTGGGCGGCGGTTTTGTGCCCCACTCCTCGGCCTTTGTCGGGCAGAACGTGCTCTACCCCATGTACAACGGTCGCGCCGCCCGGGTGGTCAGCATGGCCGACCGCATCAACGGCTGCATGCTGCGGTCGATGAACGGCAAGCCCATCCCGAAGGATTCCCGCGAAATGAAGGCCATGCTCGCCTTCATGGCCTGGATGTCCAAGGACGTTCCCGCCGACGCCAAGGTCAAGGGCGCCGCGCTGTACAAGATCAGCACGTCGATCAAGCCCGATCCCGTGCGCGGCAAGGCGATCTACGCCGAGCGTTGCGCCGCCTGTCATGGCATCGACGGCCAGGGCAGCAAGAACGCCAAGGGCGAGTATGTCTTCCCGCCGCTGTGGGGGCCGGATTCGTTCAACATCGGCGCCGGCATGGCGCGCACCTACACCGCCGCCGGTTTCGTCAAGGGCGCCATGCCTGTGGCCGACAGTCTGCATCCGCCAACGGGGGTCGGTCGCATGAGCGCCTCCGCACGGCCGCCCGAAGGTGGCGCTCAACTCCCTCGGGGAGTCGAGCGCAGCGAGGAGGGTGGTTCAATGAGCGATCAGGATGCGGTGGACGTGGCGGCTTACTTCTCGCATCAGCCCCGGCCCGATTTCCCCATGAGCATCTACGACTGGCCCAAGGGCGGCGCCCCCAAGGACGTGCGGTATTGCCTGGTGTCGCTGGGCAACTGCACGCCCGCCGAAATCGCCAGGGCGCCCAAGCCGCCCGGAGGGAAATGACGGTTTTCCAGGGGAAACACTGAAGAAATGAGCGCGAGAGATGCAGCGCAGTGAACGGAACCTATCAATGAGATAGACGAGAGAGCGGGTAGCGCACAACGCCTCCCTCGCTACTTGTGGGGAGAGGCGCGAGGAATCAAACGCATCGCTCCCCCTCCCGACCTCCCCCGGCAAGCGGGGGAGGAGAAGACGGCGCTGCGCTATGCAAGGGATGCCCCTCCCGACCTCCCCCGGCAAGCGGGGGAGGAATTCTTCAAGTCCGACAGGCTGCTGGCCCTCCCTTCGTCCTACTGCGGGATCAGGAGGTCAGCGCCTCAGCGCGTCTTCGGGGGTTTCGCCGGGTTGCCAGGGGCGGCCGAGCCGGGCTTCGATGTATTCGCGGATCAGGCGCCGCACCACTTGCGACGGGGTCTGGTCTTCCTTCGCACACAGATGCTCGAATACCGCTTTTTTCTGCGGGTCGATCAGAACGGTCAATCGGCTGGTGCGCTGTTCCATGGCGGGGTGAGTTGTATTAGCATGTGATGCACATCTTATGTGAATCTCAATTTCACGCAACCCCAATGAACGCATCTGATCTGCTTCCCATCGGCTTGGGTGTGATCGCGGCTTGGGTGGGCATGGGGCTGGCGGGTTTCGTCGCGCCGCGTTCCACGCGCTGGGTGGCGCGGGTGATCTTTCCCCTGGGCGCGCTGGGCAGCCTGGTGATGGCCGGTGTGGGGTTGCTGGCGCTGTTCGCTGCGCCGCAATCGCTGGTCCTGCCCATCGGTCTGCCGGGCCTGCCCATGCATCTGCGGCTGGACGCCCTGTCGGGGTTTTTCCTGTTTCTGCTGGGGTCATCCACGGTGGGGATTTCCACCTTTGCTGCCGGTTACTTCCGCGAGGGTGAAGGCACGGCCCCGGGGCTGCTGGGTATGCAGTACCACGTGTTCCTGGCGGCGATGAGCATGGTGATGCTCGCTGCAGACGCCTACAGCTTCATGCTGGCCTGGGAGGTCATGGCCATGGCCTCATATTTCCTGGTGGTCTCCCAGCACCGCATGGCGGAAATCCGCAGAGCCGGTTATGTGTATCTGCTGTTGGCGCATCTGGGGGCCATCGCGCTGCTGTTGTGCTTTGGGGTGATGATGCAGGACGGAATCGCCGGTCTGACGTTCGAGGCCATGCGCCACGCGCCGCTGAACCCGGCCTGGGCCAGCGTGGCCTTCGGTCTGGCGGTCATCGGCTTTGGCGCCAAGGCCGGGTTGGTGCCCTTGCACATCTGGCTGCCCGAGGCGCACCCGGCCGCGCCTTCGCCGGTCTCGGCACTGATGAGCGGGGTGATGCTCAAGACGGCACTCTACGGTCTGCTGCGGGTGAGCTTCGACCTGCTGCACGCGCCGCTGTGGTGGTGGGGAGTGCCGCTGTTGGCGCTGGGGCTGTTCGGGGCTCTGTTCGGCGTGTTGTTCGCCGCGGTACAGACCGACATGAAGCGGCTGCTGGCTTATTCATCCATCGAGAACATCGGCATCGCCTTCGCCGCCTTGGGCCTGGCGCTGGTGTTCCACGGTGTCGGGCTGGCGGTGTTTGCGGCGCTGGCGCTCGCAGCCATGCTGTACCACCTGCTCAACCATGCCTTTTTCAAGAGTCTGCTGTTCCTGGCCACCGGCGCCGTGCTGCACGCCACCAGGCAGCGCAGCCTGGGCAAGCTCGGCGGCCTGCTGCGCCCCATGCCCTGGGTGGGCTGGACGGCGCTGATCGGCACGCTGGCCATCGCCGGGCTGCCGCCGCTCAACGGTTTTGTCGCCGAATGGCTGTTGTTGCAATCATTCTTGTTCACGCCGCAGATCCCCGAGCCGTTTTTCAATCTGCTCATCCCTCTGGGTGCGGCGTTGCTGGCGCTGACGGCGGCGCTGGCGGCGTATGTCATGGTCAAGTTCTATGGGATCATTTTTCTGGGGCGTGCGCGTGAACCGCAACTGGAACAGGCGCACGATGTCGGCTGGCTGGAGCGCATCGGTCTGTTGTGGCTGGCCGCAGGCTGTGTGTTGCTGGGCCTGATTCCGACCTGGGTGCTGCAGGCCATCGACCGGGTCAACCAGCTGGTGCTGGGCAAGCCGCTGGCGCAAACGGGCAACTGGTTCTGGCTGGTGCCGTTGTCGCCGCAGCGGGCGTCCTACAGCCCCGTGATGATTCTGCTCGTCGCGGTGCTGGCCGTCAGCCTGACGGGGTTGATGACGCACCGCGTCTACGCGGGGCGCTTGCGCCGCGCCGCGCCCTGGGACTGCGGCGCACCCGGCCTGAGCGGACGCATGCAGGACAGCGCCGAAGGCTTCGGGCAGCCGATCCGCCGGGTGTTCAGTCCATTCTTCCTGGAGCGGGTCGAAGTGCCGCGACCGGACGACGCGGCGCCGCGCTACCGGGTCTCGGTGGAAGACAGGTTCTGGTCGCAGTTCTACACGCCGCTGGCGCAGGCGGTGCTGTGGCTGGCGCGGCAGGTGGGGAAGATTCAGCAGGGGCGGATTTCGGTCTATCTGCTCTACAGCTTCCTCACCCTGCTGGTGTTGCTGATGGTGGTGGTGCGATGAGCGCTCCGCACGGCCGCTCCGAAGGAGCGCTCAACTCCCTTGGGGAGTCGAGCGCAGCGAGGAGGGTAGTCCAGTGAGCGTTTCCGCCTTGCTGACGCAATTGCTGGCGGTCGCCGTGTCGGTGCTGCTGGCCCCGCTCTTGTCCGGGTGGGTGATGCAGTGCCGTGCCTGGCTGTCCAACCGCAGCGCTGCGCCCATCTGGCAGCCGTATGCGCGCATCGCCAAGCTGCTGCGCAAGGACGCGGTGCTGGCGCATGACGCCACGCCGCTGTTTCGCGTCGTGCCGTATCTGCTGTTTGGCATCATGGTGGTGGCTGCGGCCATCATTCCCTCGCTCTCGACCGATCTGCCGTTTGCGCAGGCAGCCGATGTCATTGCGCTGGTGGGCCTGTTTGCGCTGGCGCGGGTGTTCATCGCCCTTGCCGGCATGGACATCGGCACCGCCTTTGGCAGCATGGGCGCGCGGCGCGACATGATGGTGGGCTTCCTCGCCGAGCCCGCGCTGCTGATGGTGGTGTTCACCTCCTCGCTGATCTCGGGCAGCACCCTGCTGCCGACGATCGCCGGGTTCCTGCAGTCGCAGCATCTGGCGCTGCACGCCAGTCTGGCCTTTGCCGCCGTGGCGTTCGTGATGGTGCTGCTGGCCGAGAACGCGCGCATTCCGGTGGACAACCCGACCACCCATCTGGAACTGACCATGATCCACGAGGCCATGGTGCTGGAGTATTCCGCGCGCCATCTGGCGCTGGTGGAGTGGGCCAGCAGCCTCAAGCTGTTCAACTACGCCTGCATCGGCTTTGCGCTGTTCCTGCCCTGGGGCATGGCGAGCCATGCCGACGGCGTGCTGTGGCTGCTGGTCGCGCTGCCGTCGCTGCTGCTCAAACTGGCGGCAGCTGGTTTCGGCATTGCGCTGATCGAAACCCTGAGCGCCAAGCTGCGTATTTTTCGCGACCCCGAATTTTTGGGTACCGCTTTTCTGCTCGCCGTGCTCGGCTTGCTGGTGCGGCTGATGCTCTCGCACTGAGGACGACGCCATGTCCGCACTTGCCCTGTTCGCTTCCGCGCCTGCCGCAGCCGTTTCGTCTGCGCCGGGCCTGCATGCGCTGCCCGCCCTGCCGCTGAGCACGCAGCTCATCCACCTGATCGCCGCCTTGCTGCTGCTGCTGTCTTTTGCCATGCTGGCGCAGCGCCGGGTGGTCAATCTGGTCAACCTGTTCGCTGCGCAGGGCGCCTTGCTGGTGGCCAGCACGGTCGCTGTGGCGTATTCGACGGGCGATGCCGAGCTTTATCAGTCTGCCGCGCTGACCCTGCTGCTCAAGGTCATCGTGCTGCCGCTGGTGCTGCACAGGCTCATCCGCCGCCTGCATGCCGAATGGGATACCGAAACCCTGGTGAACATTCCCACCCTGCAGATCATCGGCATCGTGCTGGTGATCTTTTCCTTCGTCCTGGCGCAGCCCATCTCCCGGTTCGCCGGCGAGGCCACGCGCGGCACCCTGGGCATCGCGCTGGCGCTGGTGTTGCTGGCTTTCCTGATGATGATCGTGCGGCGCAAGGCCGTCGCCCAGGTGGTGGGCTTTCTGGCGATGGAAAACGGCCTGCTGTTCGCCGCCACCAGCGCCACGCAGGGCATGCCGATGGTGGTGGAAATGGGCATCGGCCTGGACGTGCTGGTCGGGGTGTTCATCCTGGGAATTTTCTTTTTCCAGATCAGGGAACAGTTCGACAGTCTGGACCTGCAGCATATGGAAACCCTCAAAGAGGACTGAATGGAGCTGTTGATCGTCCTTGCCATTCCTCTGCTGGGCGCCGCGGTGCTGGCTTTCGTCGGCCAGCGCGGTTTCGCGCCACAGGTCAATCTGGCCTTCAGCGCCGCGACGTTCGCCGCCGCCAGCGTGCTGACGGCGCGGGTCATCGCCCAAGGGCCGATGCGGGTGTTTGCCGAGCAGTTTTTCATCGATCCGTTCAATGTGTTCTTCGTGGCGCTGACCGCCTTCGTCGGCATGACCACGGCGGCCTTCTCCCAGCCGTATATGCGCATCGAGCAGGACCGCGGACGCTTGACTGCGGCGCGGCTGCGGCTCTATCACAGCATGTATCAGGCCTTCATGTTCACCATGCTGCTGGCGCTGACCACGAACAATATGGGCATCCTCTGGGTGGCGATGGAGGCGGCCACGCTGACCACCGTGCTGCTGGTCTCGCTCTACCGCACCAAGGCCAGCCTGGAAGCGGCGTGGAAATACTTCATCCTGTGCGGCGTGGGCATCGCGCTGGCGCTGTTTGGCACCGTGCTGCTGTATTTCGCTGCGGAGCGGGTGCTGGGCCACGCCGGCATGAATGCGCTGCTGTGGACCCGGCTCGATGCGGTCAAAGGCCGGCTCGAGCCGGGCATCATCGGCATCGCCTTCGTCTTTCTGCTCGTGGGCTATGGCACCAAGGTCGGCCTGGCGCCGCTGCATAGCTGGCTGCCCGACGCGCATGCAGAAGGCCCGACGCCGGTTTCTGCGGTGCTGTCGGGCCTGCTGCTCAACGTGGCGCTGTACGCGGTGATGCGCAGCAAGGTGCTGGTCGAGGGCAGTCTGCATGCGTTCTGGCCGGCACAGATGCTCATGGCCTTCGGGCTGGTCTCGGTGCTCGTCGGCGCGTTTTTGCTGTGGCGGCAAAAGGATGTGAAGCGCATGTTCGCCTACTCGTCCATCGAACACATGGGCATCATCACCTTCGCCTTTGGCATGGGCGGGCCGGTGGCCAATTTCGCCGCCCTGCTGCACATGACCGGCCATGCCCTGACCAAGAGCGCCATTTTCTACACCACGGGCCACGCCTCGCAAAAAGCGCACAGTCAGCGCATCGAGGACATCCAGGGGCTGCGCGAACAGTCGCCCGCACTCGGCTGGGGGTTGATGATCGGCGTACTGGCCATTGCGGGCATGCCGCCGTTCAGTGTGTTCGCCAGTGAATTTCTCATCCTCACCACGGCGATGCAGCAACAGCCCTGGGCCACGCCCATCCTGTTGCTGGGGCTGGGCGTGGCGTTTGGCGCGTTGTTCCTGCGCGGGCAGGGCATGGTGTTTGGCCGCAGCAGCCTGCGCGAACTCTCGCATGCGCCCAATATGGCGCCGGTGTTCGTGCATCTGGCGCTGGTGCTGCTGCTCGGGCTGTGGATACCGCAGTTTCTGGTGTCCTGGTGGCACACGGCGGCCGCGATGATCGGGGGTTGATCCGTGCAAGCCCGCTGCGCCATTCTCCCCCTCGAACACCACCGGGTCGACGCGCTGGGCTGGTCTGCCCAGGCTCAGGCTGCGCTGGAGCGCGGCGCGCGTTTGTTGACCCTGTGGGGCAAGGACGCCAGCGCCACGCAGCCCGGCGCCACCTCGCTGTACGCCTGCTGGCTGCAAGCGCACGGCCTGACCCTGGTGCAGCTCGACCTCGCCCCGGACGTGATGCACTATCCCGGCCTGCACACCGGGTTCCCGGTGGCCGAACGCCTGCAGCGCGCGCTGCGCGATCTGCTGGGCGTGCAGGCGCTGGGCATGGACGCGCGCCCCTGGCTGCGCCACACCGCCTGGCCCGCCCAAGTCCATCCGCTGCGGCGCGGTGCGCAGCTGCCGCAGCCCCCTTGCGGGCAGGCGCAGGCGGAACACTATGCCTTCGTCCCGGTCGACGGCGACGGCGTGCACGAAGTGCCGGTCGGCCCGGTGCATGCCGGGGTGATCGAGCCGGGGCAGTTCCGTTTTTCCATCGTCGGCGAAAAGATCCTGCGGCTGGAGGAACGCCTTGGCTTTACCCACAAGGGGGTGGAAAAACGTTTCGAGGGCATGACCCTGCAGGACGGCGTGCGCCTGGCCGCGCGCTTGAGCGGCGACAGCGCCGTGGCCAATGCCTGGGCTTATTGCATGGCCTGCGAGACGCTGGCGGGGGTGCAGCCGCCGCCGCGGGCGCTGGCGCTGCGCGCCCTGCTGCTCGAACGCGAGCGCCTGGCCAATCATCTGGGCGACATCGGCGCCATCGCCAACGATGGCGGCTTCGGCTTTGCCCTGGCGCAGTTCGGCCGTCTCAAGGAAGACATGCTGCGGCTCAACCTGCGCGTGTTCGGCGCACGTTATCCCATGGACGCGGTGCAACCTGGCGGCGTCGGGCTCGATCTGGACGCCGACGCCGTGGCCATGCTGCACAACCAGGGGGTCTTGCTCGGCGTCGAAGTGCTGCGGCTCAAGGACATTCTGGATCAGCACGAGGGCCTGCAAGACCGCTTCAGGACCACGGGCCGGGTCGAGCCGGACCTCGCTGCGCGCCTGGGCATGATCGGCCTGGCCGGGCGCGCCAGCGGGCAGGCGCTCGACTTGCGCACCCTGCCGCAGTTCGCACCCTACGCCGCGTTGGGCGTCGAACCCGCACAGGCGCAGGAGGGCGACGTGGGGGCGCGCGTGGCGGTGCGCTTTGCCGAGGTGTTCACCGCGCTGCGGCTGTGCGGCGATGTTCTGTCCAGCCTGCCGGAAGGCGGTGTGCGGGCCGACTGGCCGCAGTCCGTGTCTGCGGGCTTGGCGCTGGGGCTGGTGGAGGGCTGGCGCGGGCCGCAGTGCATTGCGCTGGAGACCGACGCCCAAGGCCGCATCGCCCGCTGCCATCCGCACGATCCGTCGTGGCAGAACTGGCCGGCCATCGAATGGGCGGTCATCGGCGACATCGTGCCCGACTTTCCGCTGATCAACAAATCCTTCAATCTGTCCTATTCCGGACACGATCTTTGAGAGGGTGTGAACAAATCCGCCATGCCCGCTCTTCGCGCCCAAACACCCCCATTCGGCGTTGCAAATGCGCGCCGTGCCTACGGGCACGGCTGTGCTTTGCGCCTTGATTGGAACCCTTTGGACACGCCGCTTGACCACGCCGGATTCATTCACACCCTCTGAACCGCCATGTGGAAGACCCTGCGACAGATCGCCCGCGTGGGCCGCATCAGCGAAACCCCGGCCGCCGTTCCATCCGAGGCTTTCGCCGAGGCCGCGGTGCAGCGCATCCAGGCCGATCTGCTGCGCCTGATCGGGCGCGCGCTGTCCATCCGCGTGGTCGATGCCGGCTCGTGCAACGGCTGCGAACTGGAGATCAACGCCCTTTCCAATCCCTATTACAACATCGAGGGACTGGGCATCCAGTTCGTCGCCAGTCCGCGCCATGCCGATCTGCTGCTGGTCACCGGCCCGGTATCGCGCCATATGGAACTGGCGCTGCGGCGCACCTATGACGCCATGCCCGAGCCCAGGCTGGTGGTCGCCGCCGGAGATTGCGCCAGCGGCTGCGGCGTGCACAGCAGCGGCTACGCCGTGTGTGGCCGGGTGGCCGAGGTGCTGCCGGTGGACGTGACCGTGCCGGGCTGCCCGCCCAGCCCGACAGCCCTGTTGCAAGGCATCATGCAGGCGGTGCAGCGCCGGGCTTGATCCCGCGCAGGCGCTGCACCGGCGGGCAGGGCACGCTGCCATACGAGCAGAACACGCAGCAATCGCCCGGCAAGGGACGCAGTTCGGCGCCGCAGGCCGGGCGGGTCGGCACCGAGGTCAGTTGAACGGGCGAGGTCGGGTCGCCGCCGCCACAGCAGAAAGGATGGGTCATGGCCTTGCTGGTCCTTTCATCCTCAGGCGCAGTTGCGCGCAATGGTCGATCGGCGGTGTGCCGGGGGTGAACCACACGGCGTCATACCCCGCAGCGAGTTCGGCTTGCGTGTCGGGCGCCAGACCCTGCAGCAGCAGGCTGAATACCTTGAGGGGGCGCGGCACGCCGGGTGGAGTTTGCTCCACATGCGCCGCCAGATGCAGCGCCACGCCCAGGTTGCGGTCGGCATGAAAGCTGCCAGTGAGCAGCACCACGGTCTTGCCGGGGCGCATCAGTGCCAGACCGTGCGCGGCCATGCTGTCGTCGCGCGCGAGCTGGACGCGCACCATGGCCGGGAGTTGCGAAGCGGGCAGCAGGCCGCAGTGGCTTTCGGCCACGTCATCGAGAATGCGCTGGCGCACTGCGGGCGACACGCTCGCGTCCCAGAGCGACTGCCGCATGGCCGCGCGCATGTCGGCCCGCGGCAGGTTGACGCCCGCCACCGGCACGCCCGCGCGCACCGCGGCCATCACCGGCGCGGCGTACATCGCCCACGGCCAGCCGGCTTCGTTCCAGTGCAGCCGCTCGCGCACCACGGCCTCGGGCGCAGCGCGCGGGCCGTCGTAACGCCGTCCGGCGTCGGCCATTTCCAGAGCGACTGCAGCCAACTTGCCGCGCTGCGCCAGCGCGGTGATGATCCAGGCCTGCACCGCATGATGATCGGGATGGTCGTGCTGCTCGCCCAGCAGGCACAGCGCCACTTGCGCACAATTGCTGAGCAGTTGCTGCGGGGTGATGAACTGTTGACCACCTTGCAGGATGCGCCCGACCAGCGGCGAATGCGCCCGCACCGGCTGGGTGTAGCGCGGCAGAGGCGGCAGCGTGGCCGCCTGCGCCGCCAGACTGCCGAGCCAGAGCGGCCCGCCTGCGGTCAGGCCGAGCGCGAGGCTCAGGCGCCTGCGGGTCAGGTCAGATTGGAACGGGAAAGAGAAGGAGATCATGGCGTGGCCTTGGATAGCATGGTTGCGACGAACACAGACTGCAAAGCCGCATCGATCATGTCTGCCTCTCCTTTGCCCTTGTCTCAGCCGCACGACACGCTTGCGCTGCGGTTGTTTTTCGCGCTGTGGCCGGATCGGGCGCAGCGCCAGCACATCGCCGCGCATCAGGCGCAATGGCAATGGGCGCTGCCCGCGCGACCCACGCCTGCGGCCAAACTGCATCTCACCGTGCTGTTCATGGAAGGCGTGCCCGCAGACCGCGTGACGACCTTGCTGGAAGCGGGCGAACGGGTGGCGCGCCACGGGACCGATTTTGCGCTGACGCTCGACCGGGCAGCGATCTGGCGCCACGGCGGCATCGCCCATCTCGCGCCGTCGCAGCCTCCTGCCGCCTTGCTCTCGTTGCGCGCGGTGCTGGCGCAGCAGGTTGGCCAGCTCGGTCTGCCGTTCGATGCGCGCGCCTTCGCTCCGCATGTGACCCTGGCGCGACGGGCGCAGAACTCGCAGCCGCCCAACACCTTCGCCCCGCTGCGCTGGACGGTGCGCGGCTTTGCGCTGGTGCACTCGGTGCTGGGCACGGGACGCTATGACGTCATCGGGCGCTGGCCGCTGTTGGATCAATAGCCGCCCACGCTGCCCAGAGTGGAAATCCACCACGCCAGCGCTCCGCCTGCGGCGACGATGAGCAAGGCCAGCCCGCGCAAGCCCCAGGTATCGCGCGCGGGCGTCACGCCGGCCACGGTGTCGATGTCGCCGGTCAGCATGGGGCGCACCAGATTCTGGCGCTTGACCACCGCGTAATAGGCGATGGCGGCGATGTGCAGGCCGACGAGGGCGTAGATCAGCGGCTGGCCGATGGTGGTGTGATAGAAGGTGAAAATGGCGCTGGTACGGTTGCTCACATAGATGGCCAGCGGGCCTTGGTTGAAAATCTCGTCGTTGGCAAACAGGCCGCTGACCACCTGCAGCGTCACCACGGCGAGCAGTGCGATCACCGACAGGCTGCCCAGCGGGTTGTGGCCCACGCGCAGGTGTTCGGGTCGCGGGTCGTCGCCGCGCACGTAGCGCAGAACCGCGCGCGGGCCGCGCACGAAGTTCCGGAAACGCGCGTGCTGACTGCCGATCACGCCCCAGACCAGCCGGAACACCAGCAGCGCAATCAGCGTGTAACCGCTCCAGAAGTGGTACTGCATGGCGTTGCCGCCGCTCAGTCCGGTGACGATGGAAACAGTGACGCAGGCCGCCAGCGCCCAGTGGAACAGGCGCAGAGGCAAATCCCAGACGCGGACTTTCATGGGGAGGCTCCGGTCGTTCAGTCTTGCCGCAACTTGCGCGCCGCCTCGACGGCGAAATAGGTGAGGATGCCGTCGGCCCCGGCGCGCTTGAACGCCAGCAGGCTTTCCATCATCACCGCGTCGTGGTCTAGCCAGCCGTTCTGCGCCGCCGCCTTGAGCATGGCGTATTCGCCGCTGACCTGATAGGCGAAGGTCGGCATGCGGAATTCGTCTTTCACCCGGCGCACGATGTCCAGATAAGGCATGCCGGGCTTGACCATCACCATGTCGGCACCCTCGGCGATGTCCAGCGCCACTTCGCGCAGCGCTTCGTCGGAGTTGCCCGGGTCCATCTGATACGCCTTCTTGTCGGCCTTGCCCAGGTTGGCTGCCGAGCCCACGGCGTCACGGAACGGGCCGTAGAACGCGCTGGCGTACTTCGCGCTGTAGGCCATGATGCGGGTGTGAATATGGCTGTCGGCCTCCAGCGCCTGACGAATGGCGCCGATGCGGCCGTCCATCATGTCGCTGGGCGCGACGATGTCCACACCAGCGGCGGCGTGGGTGAGCGCCTGCTTGACCAGCATGGCCACCGTGGGCTCGTTGAGGATGTAGCCGGTGTCGTCGAGCAGACCGTCCTGTCCGTGCGAGGTGTAGGGGTCGAGCGCCACATCGGTGAGCACGCCGAGCTGGGGAAATTCCCGCTTGAGCGCCTGCACCGCGCGGGGCACGAGGCCGTCGGGGTTGGTGGCTTCGACGCCATCGGGGGTCTTGAGCTTGGGGTCGATCACCGGAAACAGCGCCAGCACCGGAATGCCCAGTTTCACGCATTCTTCCGCCACCGGCAGCAGCAAATCCACGCTCAGGCGCTCCACCCCAGGCATCGACGCCACGCTCTGGCGCTGGTTTTGGCCGTCGAGGATGAACACCGGATAGATCAGATCGTCGGCGCTCAGAGTGTGTTCGCGCACCAGGCGGCGGCTGAAGTCGTCGCGGCGCAGACGCCGCATGCGGATGGCGGGAAAGCCCGGCAGGTTCACAAAGTTTTTCATCTTTGGTTTGTCATGGAGTGGAACTTGATGCGATGAATGCTATCTTTTCCAGGCAGAGGGTGCGCCGCCTGGTGTGCTTTCTCCCGCTTCTCCTCCCTGAGCGGGGCCTTGTTTCAAGGCTTGAATCCCCGGCCAGCACTGCCGGGGATTTTTTTGCCCGCCGTTTTGGTTTGGCTTGTTGGTTTGCCCTTCTGCAACAAGGTTCCCGGGCGGCTCTTTTACACTGCACATCAGTCTGAAAAAGGGAGTTCGAAATGGCATTTCAGTGGGTGCTGACCTGGCACATCATTTTCGTGATCGCGTGGTACGCCGGGCTGTTCTACCTGCCGCGCATTTTCGTCAACCTGGCCATGGTGCCCGCGGACAGCACAGCCGAGCGCGAGCGCCTGCTGATGATGGGCCGCAAACTCTACCGCTTCACCCACATCCTGATGTGGCCGGCCATCATTCTCGGCCTGGTGTTGTGGCTGTATTACGGCATCGGCCTGCACAGCCCGGGCAATGGCTGGATGCACACCAAGGTCACGCTGGTCGTGCTGCTGGTGATCTATATGTTCTGGTGCAAGCGCATCCTGCGGCAGTTCGAGCAGGGAACCAACACCCGCAGCCACAAGTGGTATCGCTGGTTCAACGAAATCCCCACCATCATCCTGTTCATCATCATTCCGCTGGTGGTCATCAAGCCGTTTTGACGGTTCAGGAATCTGCCGGGCGCGCCTGGGTCGGGCGCTGACGCCTCATGTCCTCGCATAGCCCAGCGCATGGCGCGCGCCCGGTTTCCCGCTTTGCGCGCTATGCGCTGGCAGGTTATGCGCTGCTGATCGTCTATGCCAGCCTCTATCCGTTTTCAGGATGGCGCTGGCAGGGGCTGACGCCCTTTGATTTCGCGCTTGCGCCGCTGCCGCGCTACATCACCGCGAGCGATCTGCTCATCAACGTCGGTGGCTATCTGCCGCTGGGCTATCTCGTCGCGCGCAATCTGCCGGCGCGCTGGCCGCGCTGGGCGTCGTGGCTTGCCGCCAGCGTGCTGGCCAGCGGCCTGTCCTTCGGCATGGAGGCGTTGCAGGCCCTGCTGCCCATGCGCGTGTCGTCCAACCTCGACTGGCTGACCAATTCGCTCGGCGGTGCTCTGGGCGCGGCGATCTGCGTGTGGTTATTGCCGCGCCTGCGGCTCGCGGCGCTGCTGCGACTGTGGCGGGAGCGCTGGTTCGCTCCACACGTGGGCTATGGCCTGCTGCTGCTGGCACTGTGGCCGCTGGCGCTGCTCTGGCCTGCCGCCGTGCTGTTCGGCACCGGGCAGATCGGGCCGACCCTGCTGCAGCCCGCGTTCGATACCGATACCTGGCGCATTCTGTCGGCGTGGTTCGTCAACAGCGGTCTGCGGCTGCCGGATTTCGCCCCGATGAGCGGGCTGCGCCAGACCGGCATCACCGCGGCCATGCTCGCTGGTTCGATTCTGCTGCTGGCGGCGCTGCTGCGTCCGGGCGCCCCGCGGCTGCGGCTGGCGCTGGCGCTGACCTTCACCGGCCTGCTGGCCGTCAGTCTGTCGGCCGCGTTGAGTTTCGGTCCCGGGCATGCGTTGGCCTGGGCGACGGTGCCCACCCTGCGCAGCGTGGCGCTGGGGCTGATGATCGGCCTGCCGCTGTCGTATCTGCCGCCGCGCTGGGCGGCGGCGGGCGGCGTGATCTGCCTGGGGCTGGCGCTGCTGTGGATCAACGCCGCCGGGCCGGGGCCGTACTACGCTCTGAACCTGCAGGCTTGGAGCCAGGGCCTATTCATCCGGCTGTATGGTTTGCCGCAGTGGTTGAGCTGGCTATGGCCGTTCGCCGCACTTCTCTATCTGGCCGCGCGTGCGCTGCGGCGTGCGCGCCACGACAATTGATTCCATGAGCTATTACCGACACCATATTTTTTTCTGTCTGAACCAGCGCGATGCCGGCGCCACGCGCCCGTGCTGCGCCGCCAGCGGGGCGGAGGCCGCGTTCGAGCACTGCAAATCGGCGGTCAAGGCACTGGGGCTGGCGGGCGCGGGCCAGGTGCGCGTCAACCGCGCGGGCTGTCTCGATCGCTGCGAGGAGGGGCCGGTCTGCGTGGTCTATCCCGAGGGCGTCTGGTACACCTATGTCGATCAGAGCGACATCGACGAGATCGTGCAAAGCCATCTGCTGCGCGGCGAAGTGGTCGAGCGCCTGCGACTGCCCGATGCACCTGAATCCCCCGAAACGGCTTCCTGATCCGTCTCGCTGCAAATGAACGCGCAAACCCGCAGGCTGCTGGTCGATGGCCCGGTGGGGCCGATCGAAGTGGCGATCGATGCGCCCGCAGGCCCGCCGCGCGGCCTGGCGCTGGTGGCTCACCCCCATCCCCTGTTCGGCGGCACGCTCGACAACAAGGTGGCGCAGACCCTGGCCCGAGCCTGGCTGCAGCTCGGTTTCGTCGCGGTGCGGCCCAATTTTCGCGGTGTGGGCGGCACCGCCGGATCGTTCGACCACGGCGTGGGTGAGACTGACGATCTGCTGGCGGTGCTCGACCACTTCACCCTTCAAATCGCGCCGCAAGCTGGTTTGGAAGTCCACGACTTGCCCCTGGCGCTGGCCGGATTTTCCTTCGGCGCCGCCGTCGCCGCCTGTGGCGCGCAAGCCCTGCAGCAACGGGGCGTGGCGCTGCAGCACCTCACTCTGGTCGGAACCGCCGTCACCCGCTTCGACGTGCCGCCCATCAAACCGGCGAACGCGGCCCCGCTCGCGCAGCGCCTGCTCGTGCTGCACGGCGAACAGGACGACGTGGTGCCGCTGCCCGCCGTGCTCGACTGGGCGCGGCCGCAGCAGTTGCCCGTGGTCGTGTTTCCGGGCGCGGGGCATTTTTTCCACGGCCTGCTGCTGCCGCTGCGCGACTGGGTCTGCCACTGGCACGGCGCGGTGAGTTGAATCCAGAAAACATCGAACCTTCGCGCCGCACGACGCTCTGACCCTGAGCCGCGCCGCCAGCCCGCGCGGCAAAACTTCGTCGCCCCTGTTTGGCTCGCAGGCTGTTAGGGTGTCGGTTTTTCCGTTTTGTTTTGAGTCCCAGGATTCGCCTATGTCCGTTCAATCTTTTGTCGCCGCCTGCGGTGCGGCCTGTCTGCTCGCGCTGTCGCCTTGGGCGCAGGCCGCCCCGGCTCCCGCCTCATCCCCCGCCGCAACGGCATCGGCTGCAAGCCCTGCCGCCGCTGCGCTCACGCCGATGCAGGCCCTGCTCGCCACCGTGCCGCCGCCCAAGCTCGATGCCCGCTCCTGGCTGGTGCTCGACCTGACCAGCGGGCAGATCCTGGCCGAGCACGATGCCCACGCCCAGGAGGCGCCCGCCTCGCTCACCAAGCTGATGACCGCCTACCTCACCTTCAAGGCGCTCAAAGAGGGCACGATCAAGCTCGATCAGATGGTGACCGAGTCGAAAGAAGCCTGGCAGACCGGCGGCTCGCGCATGTTCATCGATCCGCGCGTGCCGGTGTCGGTCAACGATCTGCTGCTGGGCCTGATCGTGCAATCGGGCAACGACGCCGCCATGACCCTGGCGCAGACCGTGGCCGGCTCGGTGAGCGCCTTCGTCGCCATGATGAACCGCCAGGCGCAGCAATGGGGGCTCAAGGGCACGCACTTCATGGATCCCACCGGCCTGCCCGACCCTGGCCACTACACCACGGCCTACGACCTGTCGATCATCGCCACGCACATCATCCGCGACTTTCCGCAGGATTACGCGCGCTATTTCAAGGTCAAGGAGTTCACCTACAACCACATCACCCAGCCCAACCGCGTGAGCCTGCTGTTCACCGATCCGTCGGTGGATGGCATGAAGACGGGCTATACGTCCGAGGCCGGTTACTGCATGATCACTTCGGCGCTGCGGGACTTTCCCAATGGCCCGCGCCGCATCCTCACCGTCGTCATGGGCACGCCCAGCGAACGTGCCCGCGGCGAGGAGAGCCAGGTGCTGCTCAACTGGGCCTATCAGAACTTCGACGACATCGTGCTCGCTCAACCGGGCAAGCCGGTGCTGACCGCGCCGGTATGGAAAGGCGCCGTGGACAAGGCGGAACTGGGTTCGACCGCGCCCGTGGTCATTTCGGTGCCGCGCGGCATGGGCAAGGATCTGCAGACCAAGGTGGTTCGCCCCGACCCGCTGGTGGCGCCGCTGCAGGCCGGGCAGCGCATCGGCCAGCTCGATGTCAGCCTGAGCGGCAAGCCGCTGGCGGTCTATCCGCTGGAAGTGATGAAGGCCGTGCCCGAAGCCGGTCTGTTTGGCCGCGCCTGGGACAGCCTGCGGCTGCTCATCAAGTAGGTGCGCCGATGCCGTCAGGCCGGGCGGGTCAAACCATCGCGGCCTGATCGGTTTCGACCCTGCAAACCTCGCCGCGCAGCGAGTGCGCGTAGGCGGCGGTGATGCGCACCGGCACGATCCGGCCGATCAGCCGTGCGCCGCCCTTGGTGTCGCCCTGGAGGTGCACGATGCGGTTGTTCTCGGTGCGGCCTTGCAGCTCGGTCGGGTCTTTCCTGCCCGGCCCTTCGATCAGCACGGCTTGCACCGTACCGACCATCGCCAGATTCACCGCCTGCGCGTTGGCCTCGATGCGCGCCTGCAGCGTCTGCAGCCGTTGCAGCTTGACCTCGGGCGGGGTGTAGTCGGGCAGATTGGCTGCCGGGGTGCCGGGTCGCGGGCTGAAAATGAAGCTGAAGCTGGCGTCGAACCGCACCTCGTCGATGAGCTTCATCAGCAGCGCGAAGTCGGCCTCGGTCTCGCCCGGAAAGCCGACGATGAAGTCCGAGCCGATGCAGATGTCGGGGCGCACCGCGCGCAGCCGCCGCACGGTGCTCTTGAACTCCAGCACGGTATAGCCGCGCTTCATCGCCGCCAGAATGCGGTCGCTGCCATGCTGCACCGGCAGATGCACATGGTTGACCAGCTTGGGAATGCGGCCGTAGGCGTCGATCAGCCGCTGGGTGAATTCCTTGGGATGGCTGGTGGTGTAGCGAATGCGCTCGATGCCGTCGATCTCGGCCACGCATTCGAGCAAAAAGGCGAAATCCTCGCCTTCGCCCGCGCCCAGCCAGGCGTTGACGTTCTGCCCCAGCAGGGTGACTTCGCGCACGCCCAGCGAAGCCAGCTCGGCCACCTCGGTGAGCACGTCGACCAGCGGGCGCGAGACTTCCTCGCCGCGGGTATAGGGCACCACGCAATAGCTGCAATACTTGCTGCAGCCTTCCATGATGGAGACGAAGGCGCTCGGCCCCTCCACCCGCGCGGGCGGCAGGTTGTCGAACTTCTCGATTTCCGGAAAGCTGATGTCCACCTGCGCGCGCCCCTGCGACCGGCGCTGCGCAATGAGCTGCGGCAGGCGGTGCAGGGTCTGCGGGCCGAACACCAGATCGACATACGGCGCGCGCTGGAGAATGGCTTCGCCCTCCTGGCTGGCCACGCAGCCACCCACGCCGATGAGCAGACCCGGCTTGTCCGCCTTGAGCTCGCGCAGCCGCCCCAGATCGCTGAACACCTTTTCCTGCGCCTTTTCGCGGATGGAACAGGTGTTGAGCAAAATGAGATCGGCTTCCTGCGGGGTAGCGGCCGTTTCATAGCCCTCGGCGGCGCCCAGCACGTCGGCCATCTTGGCCGAGTCGTACTCGTTCATCTGGCAGCCGAATGTCTTGATAAAGACCTTTTTCGTCACGTTGCAAGCCTCGGTCAATTGCTGAAGAACAGCCCGCACTGTCCTGGCGCCTTGGGCAGTTGGAGCGGGCTGTCGCCGCCTTGGGGCGGCCCGGCGGCGGCTTCGGTCACCAGCCACACGCGAAACACATTGCCCATCGCATCGGTCTGAAACACGACCGGCGCCTTCAGGCCGTCGAGCTGGTTGCGGGGGATGATGCGGTTTTGCGGGCCGATCACCCGCACGCCTGGGCCGAGGGTGTAATCGGTGCAGTTGATGCTGACTTTCGGAAACGCGCCAAACGTTGCTTGACCCTGCAGGCTGCCCATCGGATAGTTCTTCATCTGCGCCTGCGCCGAGCCGCCCAGACACAGCGCGGCCCAAAGCGTCACAAGCACCGTGCCCAGCGCCCTTCGGCGTTGCAATCGTTGATGTTTCATGGCCGACTCCTTGGACAAACAAAACGGTTTGCTTGGCGCGCAAAGCAAAAAAGCCCAGGCAAAGTGTGCATGGGCCAGGAGCCAGTCGGACTTGGGGCGTCGATAGCGAAAAACGGCCCCGGCGAGGACAGTTTTTGCCGATTTCGCCGGGCAATAGTCGAACTATTGCCCAAGAAGGCGGTGAAAAATGGACCGGTGGAGCCGTTTTGCAGCCGACGATCCTCAAGTCCGACAGGCTCCTAAGGTCAGCGCCCACGAAATTCGGCGCAAGGTTACGAATGGATTTGCGAGATGAAAAACTGGTGGCGCTTCAGGGACTCGAACCCCGGACCTGCGGATTATGATTCCGTCGCTCTAACCGACTGAGCTAAAGCGCCATTTCGAAACAAGCGGCGCAGTATAGCGCATCAGCGGTGGGTGAAAAGCGGTTTGCGCTTCTCCAGAAAAGCGGCCATGCCTTCCTTCTGGTCGGCGGTGGCGAACAGCGATTGAAACAGGCGGCGTTCGAACCGCAGCCCTTCGGCCAGCGGCGTCTCGAAAGCGCGGTTGACGCTCTCCTTGGCCATGAGCACCGCAGGCCGCGAAAAACCGGCAATGGTTTCGGCCATCGCCACCGTCTCGTCGAGCGCGCCGGCCAACGGCACGATGCGCGCGATCAGGCCGCTGCGCTCGGCCTCCTGCGCGTCCATCATCCTGCCGGTGAGCACCAGATCCATGGCCTTGGCCTTGCCCACGGCGCGCGTGAGGCGCTGCGTGCCGCCTGCGCCGGGCATGATGCCGATCTTGATTTCGGGCTGGCCGAACTGGGCGTTGTCGGCGGCGACGATGAGGTCGCACATCATCGCCAGCTCGCAGCCTCCGCCGAGAGCGTAGCCGCGCACCAGGGCGATCACCGGCTTGCGCACCTGCATCACCGTTTCCCAGTTGCGGCTGATGAAGTCTTCGGTATAGCTCGCGGGAAAGGTCTTTTGCGCCATCGCGGCGATGTCGGCCCCGGCGGCAAAGGCCTTGTCGCTGCCGGTGACGATGATGCAGCCGATGGCCGGGTCGGCATCGAAAGCCTGAAGCGCCGCGCCCAGCGCGTCCATCAGCGCGTCGTTCAGGGCGTTGAGCTGCTTGGGGCGGTTGAGGGTGATGAGACCGACAGGGCCTCGGGTTGCGGTGAGGACGGCGGCGTCGTCAGTGGTCTCCATGGGCATCTCCTGAAAGTGTGGGGCAAAGCCATTGTGCGTCAGAGCGTACAACCCAGCCAGGCGCTCAGGCGCTGGCGCTGCGCGGGTTTGGGTTTGTCGGCCAACCGCAATTGCACGCGGCTGGCGGGCAGCGCGAACCAAGGCGTTTCGCTGCGCTGCTCCAGGTCTTGCCGCAGCCAGGCGAGGCGCCAGACCTCGCCCGCGCGCGCCAGCGCGTGGCGGCGCTCGATCACGGTCTTGCGCGCGCGCTCGCCCTGCAGCGTCAGCAGCACATCGCCCGCGGCCAGGCCCGCGCGCTCGGCCCAGCCGCCGTTGCGCACGCGCTGCACGGCCAGCCAGCCGCCGGGCTGCTCCTGCACGGCCAGCCCCAGCGCGTCGAGCGCGGCGTCGGGCGGCGTCGTCCATTGCACGCCGAAATCGGCGAGCGGGGTTTGCAGCGGCGGCAGCTCGGTGCCGTGAACATGGCGGCGGAAAAAGTCGCGCCAGTCCAGGCCGCTCATCTCCTTGAGCAGCGCGGGCAGCGCGTCTTCGGCCACGCCTTGCGCCCGCAGCGGCGCGTCATCGCGGCCGTAGCGTGTCCACAGCAGGCGCATCACGTCGTCCAGCGTGGCGGCGCTTTCGCGCCGCAGTCGCAGGTCGATCGCCAGCGCCACCAGCGCGCCGAGCTGGTAATAGCTCACCGTGGCATTGGCGGTGTTTTCATCCGGGCGGTAATACTTGGTCCAGGCATCGAAGCTGGCCTCGGCCACGCTCTGCACCAAGCGTCCCGGCGTGCGCAGCACCGCGCCGAGGGTGCGGGCCAGGCCGTCGAGGTATTGCTGCGGGGTGATCAGACCGGCGCGCAGCACCAGCAGATCGTCGTAATACGCGGTGAAGCCCTCGAACAGCCACAGCAGGGTGGTGGGGTTTTCGCCTTGCAGGTCGTAGGGCGTGAAGGCGCTGGGCTTGATGCGCTTGACGTTCCAGGCGTGAAAGTACTCGTGGCTGCACAGGCCGAGAAAGTCGCGGTAGTCACTGTCGGTTTGCTGCAGGCGCGGGTGCGGCAGGCTGCGGCGGGTGCACATCAGCGCAGTGCAGTCGGCATGTTCCAGCCCGCCGTAGCCCTCGGCGGTCGGCGCCACCATGAACAGGTATTGCGCAAAAGGCGCGTGCTTGCGTCGCGGCTCGAACAGCGCGATCTGCGCGCTGCAGATGCGCTTGAGGTCGCGCGCCAGCCGCTTCGTGTCCACTTCGTCGTGCGGTCTGCCCGCCTGGGCGATGACCATGACATGCTGCACCCCGCCCGCGTTGAACTCCAGCCGCAGCAAATCGCCCATTTCCACCGGGTGGTCGATCAGCTCGTCGTAGTTCGCCGCGCGACGCAGGCCAAAGCCGCTGGCGTCGCATTGCACGGCGGGCAGGGTGGTCGCCAGCGTCCAGTGCGGCGCGAAGTCGGGGCGAACCAGGGTGACGGCATGCGGCAAGGCCTCGCGCCCGCTTGCGGCGAGCAGCAGGCTGCTGGCGTTGAAAAAGCCGCGCTGGGCATCGAGGTAGGCGGTGCGCACCGACAGATCGAAGGCATAGACCCGGTAGCGCAGCCGCAGCGGCCCTTTGCTGGGGGCGGCGCGCCAGCGGTTCTTGGCGATCTTGCGCAGCGCGACGGGTTGGCCCTTGCATTCGGCCTGCACCTGCAGCACATGGCGAGCGAACTCGCGCACCAGATAGCTGCCGGGTATCCACACCGGGAGCCAGAATTCCTGCCCCGCTGGTTCCGGCTCGGGCAAATCGAGTTCGACCAGAAACTGGTGCGCGTGCGCATCGTCCACCGAGACGCGGTAGCTTGGGCCGGAGGGCGTCTTGTCGGCTTGGGTGCGCACCTGAGCGGTGCGTGATCGAGACGTGAGGGATGAGGTCATGTGTCTTGCGCAGTTTTCCGGGCCAGGCGCTCTGTCGCAGGTGCTCACAGGATTCGTCAATTCAGATTCAAACGATTCAAAACCCATGCTAACCTGCCGGAAATATTCAGGCTTGATTCCATCAACAACGATTGCAGCGGCGCCTATATCGTGGAACGCGACGTTTTTTCCGAGATTGCGGCCCATGCCGGGGCGGGGGCGCCGGCGCTGGTCTATCAACCACAGGTGCGTTTTCCGGCGGGCCAGGTCATCGGGCTGGAGGTGCTGTTTCGCTGGCGCGCGCAAGACGCCCCCAGGCGGCATTCCCCGCTGATGTTCCTGCCGCAACTCACTCCGGCGCAGACCAGCGAGCTGTTTTTCTGGGTGATGGAAGAGGCCATCTCCGAGGCGCGGGTGCTGTCCAACTGGACGGGCTGGAACGGCTATATCTCGGTCAATATCGAGGCCGATCAGATCGGCGACCCGGCGCTGATCGAGCACATCGAGACCACCCTGCAGCGCTACGCCTGGGCGCCCGAGCGCCTGATGGTCGAAGTGACCGAGCGCCGCGCCATTCCCGCCTTTCCCAGCGTGGCGCGCAATGTGCAGTCGCTGCGCCAGGCGGGCGTGCGTGTGGCGATGGACGATTTCGGCGAGGGCTACGCCTCTTTCGAATACCTCAAGATTCTCGATCCCAGCGACATCAAGATCCCCGCCAGCTTCACCGCGGATGTCGCCAAGGACGTGCGCAACGCCGAAATCGTGCGCGCCCTGGTCGAGTTCTCGCGGCGGCTGTCGATCAACGTCGTCGCCGAGGGCGTGGAAACGCGCGAATGCGCCCAGGCCCTGCACGCCATGGGTCTGCAAAGCATGCAGGGCTACCTGTTCGGCGAACCGCGCGAACTGGAGGAATGGGCGCAACTGCTCAAGCAGCCTGGGGCCAATGTGCTGCAATCTGGCTGAAGCATGGCCACGCAAGCCTGAAGCGCCCGAAGGAAACGCGAAGCGCGTTTCTCACCTCCCCCACGCTGTGGGGGGGCGTCCTTGGGGCGGCTGGCGGCGAGGGGGATTGCCTTGGCGCGCGTACCCTCACCCCAACCCTCTCCCAAAGGGAGAGGGAGCCGATCACACCTCCCCCACTTGTGGGGGAGGTTGGGAGGGGCATCGCTTGCACAGCGCAGCGCCGTCTTCTCCTCCCCCACTTGCTGGGGGAGGTTGGGAGGGGGAGAGAGGCGTTTGATTCATCACGCCTCTCCCCACCCCAACCCGTCCAATGGCTGGCTTGCAGCCCAACCCCGTTGTCGCTGGGCAATTGTTCAACTTTGCCGCAGATAATGGGGCCGTCCTCACTCCATATGGCCCGCCATGACCTCGACCGATCTCGTCGTTCCAGACCCCGCGTTTCGCCGCGTTCCTGCGGCATACGGCCTGCGCTGGTGGGCTGACGGCTGGCGCAGTTTCATGCAGGCGCCGCTGCCGTGGCTGGGCCTGGCCGTGGCGCTGCTTGTGCTGCTGTGGCTGCTGGGCGAGTTGCCGATGGGGGGGCTGCTGTCGCAATGGCTGAGTCTGCCGCTGCTGGCCTTCGGCGTGATTTTTGCGGCGCTGCTTCGCACGCGGATGACGCGGGCGCGGGAGATCACCCCCGCTGGCGTTCCGCTGGAGCCAGAAAACGAAGGTGCGCTGTCGTCGGCCACGCAGCGCTGGACTCGCCGCATCGGCCCGCTGCTGCTGGCCTCCCTGCTGGTGCTGGCTTTGGGAGGAGTGATCGGCGCGGTGATCGTGATGGGGCTGGGCGCGGTGTTCGGCCTGGGGCTGGCCAGTTTCGGCGCGTTCGCCAAGGTGATGACCCCCGGCATGGGCATGGCCGCGGGCATGGGCGCGTTGGCGGGTTCGTTCATGACCCTGATGCTGCTGGTGCTGCTGGCGCTGTATCTGTTCAGCGTGGCGTTCTGGTTCGTCAACACCCTGGTGGCGCTCGGGGGCTTGAGCCCGTGGAACGCGGTGAAACTGTCGGTGCGCGCCGGGTTTGCCAACATCGCGCCCATTACGTTGTTCACCGTGCTGCTGCTGCCGATTTCCATCGTTGCCATGCTGCCTTTCGGCCTCGGCCTGCTGGTGCTGTTTCCCGTGCTGTCGGGCGCCTCCTATGCCTCGTATCACGATGTGTTCGGCGACGGCGCGGCGAGCTGATTTTTTGTTCTCAACGGTTTCACCATGAACGTCATCGACTATCTGCGCCAGCATATCCGCACCGTGCCCGACTGGCCGACGCCCGGCGTGCAGTTCCGCGACATCACCCCGCTGCTGCAGAACCCGCGCGTGTTCCGCGTGCTCATCGACCAGTTCGTGCACCGCTACATGGCCCCCGATCTGCGCCCGGATGTGGTGGCCGGCATCGACGCGCGCGGCTTCATCCTCGGCGCCGTCATTGCCTACGAACTGAACATCGGTTTCGTCCCCATCCGCAAGAAGGGCAAGCTGCCCTACGACACGGTATCTGAGGAATACGAACTCGAATACGGCAGCGCCACCGTGGAGATTCACACCGACGCGGTGCGGCCCGGAGACTGCGTGCTGCTCATCGACGACCTCATCGCCACCGGCGGCACCATGATGGCGGGCAAGCGCCTGCTCGAAAAGCTCGGCGCCAGCGTGGTCGAGGGCGCGGCCATCGTGAATCTGCCCGAGCTCGGCGGGTCGCAGATGCTGCGCGACGCGGGGCTGCCGCTGTTCACCCTGGTGGACTTCGCCGGGCATTGACCGAGCCCTGGCCGATGCGGAGCTGGCAAGCCGTGCTGGGCGCGCTGAGGGTCGCGCTGATGGGCGTGCTGCTTTTCGTCGGGGCGACTGCCTGGTCGCAGCCAAGCAGCCAGGCGCCGGAGGTGTCGATCGGCAGCGTGGACGGCATCGCGCTGCAAGGCGCCACCGCCATCCTCGACCTCACCCTCGATCTGCGCAACCCCGGCGCTCTCGCCTTGCCGCTGCAGAAACTGCGGTTCCAGCTTCAGTTCAACGGCCTGGAAGTCGCACAGGGAGTGAGCACCGCACCCGTCACCATCGCCGCGCAGCAGCAGGCGCAGGTGCCCGTGCAGGTCGACGTGAACAGCGCAACGCTGCTCAGCCTCATCGCCACCCTGCCGCCCGACGGCACGGTGCGCTATGTGATTCAGGGCACGGCCGAGATCGGCCAGACCATGCTGCAGATTCCCTTCACCCACAGCGGGGCGGTGCAACTGGCCCTGCGGTAAACCCCTCCCCACTCCAACCCGCCCAATGGCTGGCTTGCACGCGAGCGACACGCTCACGGCCACCTGGCAGTTGTCCTGCTTTGCCCAGCATTCCACGGTATTGGCGCTCCACCCCCACCGAATGCCTGCCCTGCCTGGGAAAGCCCGTGTCGTCGATGATCCAGCAGCCGCCGCCAGCAAAGTCCATCAGGGGCACGACCCATTGGCACACGCGCAGCAGCATCTGCTCGTCCGACCCGTTCGCATCAGCCACAAAGTGATGCAGCGACTGGTGACGCGAGCGCTTTCAGGGGATCGATATGCGCGGCCATGGGCTCCACGCTCTTGCGCTGCAGCGACGACATCAGTCCCGTGCAGTACCCACGCAACCCCGCGTGCCGGTCTGCATGGCCCAGCCCTTCGTTCAGATGCGCCATGTATCGATCAAACTCTTGGAGCTCGTCCATCAAGACTAACCCCTCACTTCAAGAAGTATCGATAATGCCTTGATTTATAAAACAGTAAGACTAGGCTGGGCGGCTGGATGAGTCAGGCCCTAATCCAGCCAGCCCTTTTTGCGGAAAAACCAGAACGGCGCGATGACCGAAATCACCATCAGCGCCAGGGCGAAGGGGTAGCCGAAGCGCCAGTCGAGCTCGGGCATGAGCTTGAAGTTCATGCCGTAGATGCTGGCAATGAGCGTGGGCGGCAGCATCGCCACCGAGGCCACAGAAAAAATCTTGATCACCTTGTTCTGGTTGATGTTGATGAAGCCCACCGTGGCGTCCATCAGGAAGTTGATCTTGTCGAACAGGAAGGCGGTGTGGCCGTCGAGCGAATCGAGGTCGCGCAGGATCTGCCGCGCTTCCACCGATTGATCGGCGCTGAGATGGCGGCTGCGCAGCAGAAAGCTGAGCGCGCGGCGGGTGTCCATCACATTGCGGCGGATGCGGCCATTCAGGTCTTCCTGCTGCGCTATGCCGGTGAGCGCCTGCGAGGCGTCCTGGTCGCTGGGGCGTGGCTTGAGGATGTGCGCGCCGATGGCTTCCAGATCGTCGTAAATGCCTTCGAGCGTGTCGGCGGAATATTCGGCGTCGGTGAGGTAGAGCGCGAGCAGCACGTCGGTGGCGTTTTCGATCAGCCCCGGCATGCGCCGCGCCCGCAGTCGCAGCAGACGGAACACGGTGAGGTCGTGCGTGTGGATGGAAAACAGCACGCTGCCGTGGATGATGAAGGCCACACGCTCGTTGCGCGGGCGCTCCTCGTCGCTGATGAGAAAGTCCGAGCGCAGATGGAGCTGGTTTTCTTCTTCCTCCTCGTAGAAGCGGGCCGATTCTTCCAGATCCTGGTCGAGCACATCGGTGGGGATGCTCAGGCCAAAGCGCGCCTCGACCCAGCCAAGCTCGCGCGGATCGGCCGATTCCAGATCGACCCAGACGGGCTGCAGAGCGGCGAGGGTCTGCGGGTCGTCGATCTCCTGCTGCACCAGGCGGCCGTTCTTGAGGGTGAACACATTGAGCATAGGACGGCATTATGCGCAATGCGGCGTCAAGGTCGGTTTGAAAAAGACGATGATGGCGTCGCGCTGCGCCAGAGCCGGTCCATGCAGGGCGCAGGCACTACCGCACGAAGCGGTACACCCCATCGTCGACCACGCGGCGCAGTTGTCCGTCGAACCACAGCTTGTGCAGATGGGCGATGGACTCGCCCATGGCGAAGGTCATCTGATGCACGTCCAGCGTGCGTTTGAACAGCACGGGCAGCAGGTCGGCCGCGGTTTGCGGTGTGGCGCAGGCGGCCACCACCTCGGCCAGACGTTCGCGGTGATGCTGCTGCAACTGCGTGATGCGGGCCAGCGCGCCGCGGAAGGGCAGGCCGTGCGAGGGCAAAACCAGCGTGTCTTCGGTCAAAAGCGTGGCAAAGCGCGCCAGGCTGTCGAGAAACTGTTGCAAGGGGTTGGACAGCGGTTCGTTGTCGTTCACGCTGATGTTGGTGGAAATGCGCGGCAGCAGCATGTCGCCGGCGATGAACAGGGCGTCCTTCTCGCAATGCAGACTGATGTGCTCCGGCGCGTGACCATAGCCCGCCACGCAGCGCCAGTCGCGTGTGCCGATGCGCAGCACGTCGCCGTCCTGCAGGCGCACGAAGCGCGTGGGCATCGCGGGTACCAGGCCGGTGTAGTAGTCGGTGCGCTTGCGGATGGCGGCCAGGGTGTCGGGGTCGGCAAGTCCGTGCGCGGCAAAGTGAGCCGCCATCAGCTCGCCGCCGATGGCGATGCAGCCGCGCGCGGCCATGCAGGATATGGCGTAGTCGGTGGCGCTCATCCACAGCAGGCAGTTCCAGCGCGCAGTGAGCCAGTGCGCCAGCCCCACATGGTCGGGGTGCATGTGCGTGACCACGACGCGCAGCACCGGCAGGCCGCGCAACTGCGTGGCGAACACCTGCTCCCACGCTGCGCGGGTCGGCGCGGAATCGATGCCGCAATCGACGAGGGTCCAGCCGCGCACGCCGTCGAGGGTGTCTTCCAGCAGCCAGAGGTTGATGTGATTCAACGCGAAAGGCAGGCCCATGCGCAGCCAGCGCACGCCAGGGCCCAGTTCGACGCTCTCGCCCAGTGAGGGCGTTGTGTCTCCAAAGGGGTAACGGATGGCATCAGCGGCAGGTGGAGTGGGCATGGCAGGCGGAATTTTTTGATCTCGGGGTAGACTTGACGTTAACGTCAACTGCCACCGAGTATAGGCACGAATGAAAAAAACCGCCGCTGCCTCCGCCGCCGCCACCTTCACCATTGGCGAACTGGCCCGCGAGTTCGACCTCACCACCCGTGCCATCCGTTTCTACGAAGAAGCCGGCCTGCTCAGCCCGCAGCGCGAGGGCCGGCTGCGTGTCTACACCCAGGGCGACCGCACGCGGCTGAAGCTCACCCAGCGCGGCAAGCGGCTGGGCCTGAGCCTGGCCGAGATCAAGGAATTGGTGATGATGTACGAGTCGCCGCGCGATACCGTGCCGCAATTGCGCCGCTATCTCGAAGTGCTGGCCGCGCATCGCGCCGACATCGAAGCCCGCATGGCCGACCTGCGCGCGACGCTGGAGGAGGTTCGCGCCTATGAGTCTGAGGCGCGCAGTCTGCTCAAAAAGCTGGGCGGATGATGCCGTTGCTGCTTGCCGAAGAATCAATTTACTTTGACGTAAACGGAAGGTAAGATCGCCGACGTAGCGGATGGCGTTCAGGCGGGATGGACGCTTGCCGAACCAAAAAACGAGGAGACTCCGATGCCCCCCATGCAACTGCCCGGACTGGACTTCCAACTCGGCGAGGACATCGCCGCGCTGCGCGAGGCGGTGCGCGACTTCGCGCAGGCCGAGATCGCTCCGCGCGCCGCCGAGATCGACCGCAGCGACCAGTTCCCGCTGGACCTGTGGCGCAAGTTCGGCGACCTGGGACTGCTGGGCGTGACCGTTCCCGAGGCCGACGGCGGCACGGGCATGGGTTATGTGGCGCATATGGTGGCGATGGAGGAAATCTCGCGCGCCAGCGCGTCGGTGGGACTGAGCTACGGCGCGCATTCCAACCTGTGCGTCAACCAGATCCGCCGCAACGGCAGCGCAGCGCAGAAGGCGAAATACCTGCCCAAGCTGCTCAGCGGCGAGCATGTCGGTGCGCTGGCGATGAGCGAGACCGGCGCCGGCAGCGACGTGGTGGGCATGAAGCTGCGGGCGGACGAACGTGGAGACGCCTTTGTGCTCAACGGCAGCAAGATGTGGATCACCAACGGGCCCGACGCCGACGTGCTGGTCGTCTACGCCAAGACCGACCCGGCGGCCGGCCCCAGGGGCATCACTGCCTTTCTGGTGGAAAAGGGCTTCAAGGGCTTTTCGGTGGCGCAGAAGCTCGACAAGCTGGGCATGCGCGGCAGCCACACCGGTGAGCTGGTGTTCCAGGATTGCGAGGTTCCCGCCGACAACGTGCTGGGCGAGGCGGGCGGCGGGGTGCGGGTGCTGATGAGCGGGCTGGACTACGAGCGCGCGGTGCTCGCCGCCGGGCCGGTGGGCATCATGCAGGCGGTGATGGACAACGTCGTTCCTTATGTGCACGAGCGCAGACAGTTCGGCCAGGCCATCGGCGAGTTCCAGCTCATCCAGGGCAAGCTCGCCGATATGTACACCGTGCTGCAGGCCGCGCGCAGCCTGCTCTACACCGTCGGCAAGAACCTCGACGCGCTGGGAGATGGCCATGCCCGCAATGTGCGCAAGGACTGTGCTGCGGTCATCCTGTGGTGCGCCGAGAAAGCCACCTGGATGGCCGGTGAGGGCATTCAGATTTTCGGTGGCAACGGCTATATCAACGACTATCCGCTGGGCCGGCTGTGGCGTGACGCCAAGCTTTACGAGATCGGTGCGGGCACATCCGAAATTCGCCGCATGCTCATCGGCCGGGAACTGTTCACGCAAACGGCGTGAAGCACCGCGGCGAACAGGGCTGAGTGATCGATGCGCTTGGAAGACGCTGGAAAACCCCTCCCCCGCTGGCGGGGGAGGTTGGGAGGGGGAAATAGGGGCTTGATTCACCGCCCGATCCCCACCCCAACCCTCCCCACAAGTGGAGAGGGAGTGATGTCACCTTCCCCACTGTGTGGGGAAGGTCGGGAGGGGATACCCACCCCAACCCGTCCAAGGGCTGGCTTGCAAGCCAGCCCCGTTCCTACGGGGCAAAGCCAAGCAGTTGGCTTTGCCTTTTCCGCCTCCACCCCCACGAGTGGAGAGGGAGTGATCTCACCTCTCCCACACCATGGAGAGGCGGGGAGGGAGATTTTTTCGGCGGGTCCTTTAGCGATGCGTCTTTTCCGGCAACTGCAAACCCACCGCGTCGAGCACGGCGTCCAGCCGCTGCACGGCGGCGGGCACGTCCTTCCATTTGTCCAGCCCGAACAGGCCGAGGCGGAAACTCATGTAGTCGTCCGGTTCGTCGCAGGCCAGCGGCACGCCGGCGGCGATCTGCACGCCCTGCGCGGCAAACTTCTTGCCGTTCTGGATGTCGGGATCGCGGGTATAGCTCACCACCACGCCGGGGGCCTGAAAGCCGGGCGCGGCCACGCTCTTGACGCCGCGCCGCTGAAGCGAAGCGCGCACCGCGCGGCCCAATTCCATCTGCGCGGCCTTGAGCGCGGGCAGGCCGTAGCCGAACGCCTCGCGCATCTGGTCGCGCACTTCGGCCAGGGTGTCGGTGGGCAGGGTGGCGTGATAGGCATGCGTGCCTTTTTCGTACGCCTGCATGATCTGATGCCACTTTTTCAGGTCGCAGGCGAAGCTGTCGCTCGTCGTCGTCTGCAGCCGCTGCAAGGCCCGGTCGGACAGCAGGGCGAAGCCGCAGCAGGGCTGGCCGCTCCAGCCCTTTTGCGGCGCGCTGATCAGCACGTCCACGCCGGTGGCCTGCATGTCCACCCACATCGCGCCCGAGGCGATGCAGTCGAGCACGAAAAGACCGCCCACGGCATGCACCGCGTCGGCCACGGCGCGCAGATAGTCGTCGGGCAGCATCATGCCGGCAGACGTTTCCACATGCGGGGCGAACACCACGGCGGGTTTCTCGCGGGCAATAGTGGCGACCACTTCGTCGAGGGGTGCCGGCAAGAAGGGCGACTCGGGCGCATCGGCCACGCGGCGGGCCTTGAGCACCGTCACTTTGTCGGTGAGATGCCCCATGTCGATGATCTGGCTCCAGCGATAGCTGAACCAGCCATTGCGCACGATCAGCACCGGTGCGCCCTGCACGAATTGCCGCGCCACGGCTTCCATGGCAAAGGTGCCGCTGCCGGGCACGATGACCGCCGCCTGCGCGTCGTAGGCCTGTTTGAGCATCCCCGACAGATCGCGCATGACCTGCTGGAAGCGCGCCGACATATGGTTGAGCGAGCGGTCGGTGTACACCACCGAATACTCCAGCAGTCCGTCTGGATCGACATTGGGCAGCAGTGCGGGCATGGCGGTTCTCCTGTTTGGTTTGAATGGTGCAGTCGGGGTCATCCGCGCGACCACATGGCAAAAAGCCTAGCACGGCCCCCGTCTTTACCGCGTCGTCGGTACGGGCTTACAGTGCGTCGGGTGTCGTCTTGCCTGAAGCCATGAACCAGTTCCCGCACCGTCTCGATTCCCCGGTGGCCTTCGCCATGGCGCAGGCCATGCTCGAAGGTTTCAACCGCCACTACCGGCCGTTTCGCCAGGTCAGCGCCGCGGCCAAGCAGCGCTTCGAGCGCGCCGACTGGGCCGGGCAGCAAAAGGCGCAGAGCGACCGCATCGCGTTCTACGACCAGCGGGTCGAGGAGGGCACCGAGCGGCTGCAGCGCGAATTCGACGCCGGGTCGCAGCCGATGGAGGTGTGGCAGCAGGCCAAGCTGCATTTCATCGGGCTGCTGACCAACCACCACCAGCCCGAACTCGCAGAGACCTTTTTCAACTCGGTGACGACCAAGATCCTGCGGCGCGAGCATTTCAACAACGAGTTCCTGTTCGTGCGTCCGGCGGTGTCGACCGAGTACATCGAGAATGACGAGCCTGCGGCCAAGCCCACCTTCCGCGCCTACTACCCGCATACCCACGACGCGCTGCACCGCTGTCTGCGCCGCGCGATCGAGAACTTCCAGCTCGAGCGGCCGTTCGACGACCTCGACCGCGACATCACCGACGTGCTGCGCGAAGTGCGGCGCCGCTTCGGCAGCGACGTGCGGCTGCGCGCGAACTTCCAGATCCAGATGCTCGACTCGCTGTTCTACCGCAACAAGGGGGCGTATGCGGTCGGCAAGGTGATCAACGGCTTCACCGAGTTTCCGCTGGCGCTGCCCATCCTGCACGACGAGCGCGGCAGGCTCTACATCGACACCGTGCTGCTGAGCGAAGACGACCTGCTGCTGCTGTTCTCGTTTGCCCGCGCCTACTTCATGGTCGACATGGAGATTCCGTCGGCGTATGTGCAGTTCCTGCGCAGCCTGATGCCGCGCAAGCCGCGCGCCGAGCTGTACAGCGCGCTCGGCCTGGCCAAGCAGGGCAAGACGCTGTTCTACCGCGACTTCCTCTACCACCTGCGGCATTCGAGCGACCGGTTCATCGTCGCTCCGGGAATCAAGGGCATGGTGATGGTGGTGTTCACGCTGCCGTCGTTTCCCTTCGTGTTCAAGGTCATCAGGGACTTCTACCCGCCGCAGAAGGACACCACGCGCGACAAAATCAAGTCCAAGTACCTGCTGGTCAAGCAGCACGACCGCGTGGGACGCATGGCCGAGACGCTGGAATATTCCAATGTGGCGTTTCCGCGGTCGCGGTTCTCACCCGAACTGATCGACGAAATCCAGACCCACTGCCCGTCGCAGCTCGAGTTCGACGGCGACAGCATCATCATCCGTCACTGCTACATCGAGCGGCGCATGATTCCGCTCAACATCTATCTGCAGGAAGCCGACGACCAGCAGCTCGAGGCCGCGGTGATCGAGTACGGCAACGCCATCAAGGACATGGTTGCGGCCAACATCTTTCCCGGCGACATGCTGTGGAAGAACTTCGGCATCACCCGCCACGGCAAGGTGGTGTTCTACGACTACGACGAAATCGAGTACGTCACCGACTGCAACTTCCGCCGGGTGCCGCAGCCGCGCAACGAGGAGGACGAAATGGCCGCAGAGCCGTGGTATGCGGTCGGGCCGCACGACGTGTTCCCGGAGACCTTCGGACAGTTCCTGCTCGGCAACCCGAAGGTGCGCGCGGTGTTCATGAAACACCACGCCGACCTGCTCGACGTGGCGTTCTGGCAGGAGCACCAGAGCCGAATCCGCGAAGGCTATCTGTACGACGTGTTCCCTTACGACCCGTCGCGGCGCTTTCGCGCCTGCGGCAATGCCGACGCCAAGAGTGTCGATCCGCAAACCCACCACTCTGAACTGGAGGCCACATGAAGTCCGACCCGATTGTGATCGTTTCCGCCGCACGCACCCCCATCGGCGGCCTGCTCGGCGATTTTGCCGCAGTCCCCGCCTGGGAACTCGGCGCCACCGCGATCGCCGCCGCAGTGCAGCGGGCAGGGGTCGAGCCCGCGGCGGTCGACGAAGTCCTGATGGGCAATTGCCTGATGGCCGGGCAGGGGCAGGCGCCGGCGCGGCAGGCGGCATTGAAGGCGGGATTGCCTCAGTCGACCGGCGCGGTCACGCTGTCCAAGATGTGCGGCTCGGGAATGCGCGCGATGATGTTCGCCCACGACATGCTCGCCATCGGCTCGGCCGAAGTGATGGTCGCAGGCGGCATGGAGAGCATGACCAACGCGCCGCACCTCGCCTTCGTTCGCAAGGGGGTGAAGTACGGCATCACCCAGTTCTACGACCACATGGCGCTCGACGGTCTGGAGGACGCCTACGACCGCGGCAAGGCGATGGGGGTGTTTGCCGAGAGCTGCGTGGCCAAGTATGGCTTTACCCGCGAGGAGATGGACCAGTTCGCCATGACCTCGACCGAGCGCAGCAAGCGCGCCAACGAGGACGGCAGCTTCGACTGGGAAATCGCGCCGGTCACCCTACCCGGCAAAACGGGTGAGACGCAGATCAGCCGCGACGAGCAGCCGTTCAAGGCCAGGCTCGACAAGATTCCGGGCCTCAAGCCGGCTTTCAAGAAGGACGGCACCATCACCGCTGCGACCTCGTCGAGCATTTCCGACGGCGCCGTAGCGACCGTGCTGATGCGCGCATCGACCGCCGAAAGACTCGGCTGCACGCCGATCGCGCGCATCGTGTCGCATGCGGTGCACGCGCAGGCGCCCGAATGGTTCACCACCGCTCCGGTCGGTGCGATCCACAAGGTGCTGGACAAGGCCGGCTGGAAGACCGGCGACGTCGGACTGTGGGAGGTCAACGAGGCCTTCGCCGCGGTCACGATGGCGGCGATGCAGGAGTTCAAGCTGCCGCACGACATCGTCAATGTCCACGGCGGCGCGGTGGCGCTGGGCCACCCCATCGGCGCCTCGGGAGCACGCATCGTCGTCACCCTGCTCGGCGCTATGCGGCAGAGGGGTGTCAGGCGCGGGGTCGCGGCGCTGTGCATCGGCGGCGGCGAGGCCACCGCGATGGCTGTCGAACTGCTGTGAGCGCCCAAACACTCCCCACCCCAGCCCTCCCCATGCATGGGGAGGGAGCGGCCTGCTCCTCCCCCACGCTGTGGGGGAGGCTGGGAGGGGGAGTGCATTCCATTGCACGACCACAATCCTGCCATGCTGCTCGATGACGACCACCGCATGATCCGCGACGCCGTGCGCGACTATGCGCAGGCGGAGATCGCGCCGCACGCCGCCGCTTGGGCGCGCGCTGCGCATTTTCCGCGCGAGGCGCTGCAGGGCCTCGCGCGATTGGGCTGCCTGGGAATCGCCGTTCCCGCCGAATGGGACGGCGCCGGGCTCGACTACCTGTCTCTCGCGCTGGCGATCGAGGAAATCGCCGCCGCCGACGGCGCGACCAGCACGATTGTCAGCGTCAACAACTGCCCGGTGTGCTCGATCCTGCTCGCCTGGGCAAGCGACGCGCAAAAGAATCGCTGGCTGCGGCCGCTGGCGCGCGGCGAGATGATCGGCGCGTTCGCCCTGACCGAACCGCAGGCCGGGTCGGACGCTTCGAACCTGCGGACGACCTCGCGGCGCGATGGCGACCATTACGTGCTCGATGGGGTCAAGCAGTTCATCACCAGCGGCAGGAACGGACAGGTGGCGATCGTGCTCGCGGCCACCGACCGCGCCGCCGGCAAGAAGGGCATCAGCGCCTTCATCGTGCCGACCGACACGCCGGGCTATATCGTCGAGCGCATCGAGGACAAGACCGGCCAGTCGGCCAGCGACACCGCGCAGATCCGCTTCGATGGCTGCCGCGTGCCGGTGGACAATCGCATCGGCGCCGAGGGCGAGGGGTACAAGATCGCGCTGTCCGGGCTGGAGGGCGGGCGCATCGGCATCGCCTCGCAGGCGGTGGGCATGGCGCGGGCGGCGTTCGAGCAGGCGCTGCGCTATGCGCGCGAGCGCAGTGCATTCGGCAAGCCGCTGTTCGGGCACCAGGCGGTGCAGTTCCGCCTCGCCGACATGGCGATGCAGATCGAGGCCGCGCGGCAGCTCATCTGGCACGCCGCCAGCCTCAAGGACGCTGGCCAGCCCTGCCTGAAGGAGGCGGCGATGGCCAAGCTGCACGCCAGCCAGATGGCCGAAGCCGTGTGCAGCGCGGCGATGCAGATCCACGGCGGCTACGGCTATGTCGCCGACTTTCCGGTCGAGCGCATCTGGCGCGACGTGCGGGTTTGCCAGATTTACGAAGGCACCAGCGACGTGCAGAAAATGCTCATCGCCCGCGCGCTGTGAAAAACCAGGAGACCTCCATGCCCGTCAGTCCGATCACTTTCTTCTTCGACTTCTCGTCGCCGTATGCCTATCTGGCCAGTACCCGGATCGAGGCGATCGCCGCGCGCCATCTGCGCGACATCGAATGGGTGCCGGTGCTGCTCGGCCCGGTGTTCGAGGCGACCGGGTCGCGGCCGCTGGTCGAGCAGCCGCTCAAGGGCGATTACGCGCGCATCGACATCCCGCGCTCGGCGCGGTTCTACGGCGTGCCCTACCACCAGCCCGATCCGTTCCCGATCGCCACCTTCCAGGCGGCGCGGGTGCTGATCGGGCTGCAGCAGGAGGACGACCAGCATGCGCTGCCCTGGCTGCACGCCTGCTTTGCCGCCTACTTCGCGCACAACCGCAACATCGCCGAGTTGCCGGTGCTCGACGCGATCGGGGCCGAGATCGGGCTGCCTGCCGGAACCGTGGAGCGATTCACCGCCGACGCGGCGATCAAGGCGCGGCTGCGCGCCAACGTCGAGCGCGCGCTGGCTGCGGGCATGTGTGGCGCCCCCTTTATGGTGGCGGACGATCAACCCTTCTGGGGAGTCGACCGGCTGCCACAACTGGAACATTGGCTTCAGACCGGCGGTTTTTGACGCCACAACCGACCCGTGCGCAGTCGCGGGCGTTTGATAAGAGTGCCCCCAGACCTGCCGCATTCGCGTCAGGCCCCCCGAGGGGGATGAGAAAACTTGGGGCGGCCCGGCGTTTTCTCATGAGGAGATCATCATGTCCGACAACGCAGTATCGATGCTGAGCTACGCCTGCGGCGCGACCGACCAGCCGCTGCTGACCCAGACCATCGGCGATTTTTTCGATGCCATGGCGCAGCGCATGGCCGAGCACGAGGCGCTGGTGGTGCGCCAGCAGAACCGGCGCTTGAGCTATGCCGAACTCAAGCGCGAGGTCGACCGGCTGGCCAGCGCGATGCTGCGCAGCGGCCTGCGCAAGGGCGACCGGGTCGGCATCTGGGCGCACAACTGCGTCGAATGGGTGCTGATGCAACTGGCCACCGCCAAGGTCGGGATCATCCTGGTCAACATCAACCCGGCCTACCGCACCGCCGAGGTCGAATACGCGCTCAACAAGGTGGGGTGCAAGGCGCTGGTGACGATGACTGCATTCAAGACCAGCGACTACCTGGCGATGCTGCGCGAGCTCGCTCCCGAACTGCGCGAGCAGCCTGCCGGAACGCTGCACGCCGCGCGGCTGCCCGATCTGCGGCTGGTCGTGCATCTGGGCGCGCACGACGAGCCCGGCATGCTGCGCTTTGCCGACTGGATCGCGCAGGGTGATGCCGGCGACCCGGCGGTCGCTGCGGCTGCCGCGACGCTCGAAGCGCATGAGCCGGTCAACATCCAGTTCACCAGCGGCACCACCGGCTTTCCCAAGGGCGCGACGCTGACCCACAGCAACATCCTGAACAACGGCTACTTCATCGGCGAGGCGATGAAGCTGACCGCGCAGGATCGGCTGTGCATCCCGGTGCCGCTCTACCACTGCTTCGGCATGGTGCTGGGCAACCTCGCCTGCCTCACCCACGGCGCGACCATCGTCTACCCCAACGATGCCTTCGACCCGCTGCTCGCCCTGCAGGCGGTGCAGGAAGAGCGCTGCACCGGGCTGCACGGCGTGCCGACCATGTTCATCGCCATGCTCGACCATCCGCGGTTCAAGGAGTACGACCTGTCGACGCTGCGCACCGGCATCATGGCCGGCAGCCCCTGCCCGATCGAGGTGATGAAGCGGGTGGTGCGCGACATGCACCTGGCGGAAATCACCATTGCCTACGGCATGACCGAGACCTCGCCGGTGAGCTGCCAGAGTTCGACCGACACCCCGCTGGACAAGCGGGTGAGCACGGTGGGCCAGGTGCAGCCGCACCTGGAAGTGAAAGTCGTCGATTCGCAGACCGGCCAGGTGGTGCCGCGCGGCACGCCGGGCGAACTCTGCACCCGCGGCTATTCGGTGATGCACGGCTACTGGGGAGACGAGGAGCAGACCCGCGAGGCGATCGACCGTGATGGCTGGATGCACACCGGCGACCTCGCGACCATGGACACCGAGGGCTATGTCAACATCGTCGGTCGCATCAAGGACATGGTGATCCGCGGCGGCGAGAACGTCTACCCGCGCGAGGTCGAGGAGTTCCTCTACCGCCACCCGATGGTGCAGGACGTGCAGGTGGTCGGCGTTCCCGACCCGAAGTACGGCGAGGAACTGTGCGCCTGGATCATCCCCAAGGCCGGAACGCAGCCGACCGAGGACGACATCCGCGACTTCTGCAAAGGGCAAATCGCGCACTACAAGATCCCGCGCTACATCCGCTTCGTGCCGAGCTTTCCGCTGACCATCACCGGCAAGGTGCAGAAGTTCAAGATCCGCGAGGCGATGCAGCAGGAACTCGGGCTGAGCGCCGAAAAGACCGCCTGAAGGCGCCCCCATCCACCATCCCGACCCATGTCCATACTCGAAACCCGAATCAACCCGCGCAGCGCCGAGTTCGCCGCCAATGCAGCGGCGATGCAGTCGCTGGTCGACGACCTGCGCGCGCGCCTGAACCGCGTGGCCGAGGGCGGCGGCGAAGCAGCGCGCGCCAGGCATGTCGCCCGCGGCAAGCTGCTGCCGCGCGACCGCGTCGCCGAACTGCTCGATCCCGGATCGCCGTTTCTCGAGTTTTCTCCGCTGGCCGCGCTCGGGCTGTACGACGACGCCGCTCCGGGAGCCGGGATCATCACCGGAATCGGCCGGGTCAGCGGGCGCGAATGCATGATCGTGTGCAACGACGCCACGGTCAAGGGAGGCACCTATTACCCGATGACCGTCAAAAAGCACCTGCGCGCGCAGGAGATTGCCCGCGAGAACCGTCTGCCCTGCATCTACCTGGTCGATTCCGGCGGCGCCAACCTGCCGAATCAGGACGAGGTGTTCCCCGACCGCGACCACTTCGGCCGCATTTTCTACAACCAGGCGACGCTGAGTGCGGAAGGCATCGCGCAGATCGCGGTGGTCATGGGCTCGTGTACCGCCGGCGGCGCGTATGTGCCGGCGATGAGCGACGAGTCGATCATCGTCGCCAACCAGGGAACGATCTTCCTCGGCGGCCCGCCGCTGGTCAAGGCCGCCACCGGCGAGGAGGTCAGCGCCGAGGAACTGGGCGGTGGCGACGTCCACACCCGGCTGTCGGGCGTGGCGGACCATCTGGCGCGCAACGACGCGCATGCGCTGGACATCGCGCGGCGCATCGTCTCGCGGCTGCGCCCGGCCGAGCGCGCCGCGGTCGATCTGCGCGAACCGCGCGAACCGCTGTATGCGGCCGACGAGCTGTACGGCCTGATCCCGACCGACACGCGCAAGCCCTACGACGTGCGCGAGGTCATCGCCCGGCTGGTCGACGGCTCCGACTTCGACGAATTCAAGTCGCGCTTCGGCTCGACCCTGGTCACCGGATTCGCGCATCTGCACGGCATGCCGGTGGGCATACTCGCCAACAACGGCATCCTGTTTTCCGACAGCGCGGTCAAGGGCGCGCATTTCATCGAACTGTGCTGCCAGCGCCGCATCCCGCTGGTGTTCCTGCAGAACATCACCGGATTCATGGTCGGCAGGAAGGCCGAGAACGAGGGCATCGCCCGCCACGGCGCCAAGCTGGTCACGGCAGTGGCCTGCGCCGCCGTGCCGAAATTCACCGTGATCATCGGCGGCTCGTTCGGCGCCGGCAACTACGGCATGTGCGGCAGAGCCTACGGCCCGCGCCAGCTCTGGATGTGGCCCAACGCCCGCATCAGCGTGATGGGCGGCGAGCAGGCGGCGAGCGTGCTCGCCACGGTGCGGCGCGACGGCATCGAGGCGCGCGGCGGCAGTTGGAGCGCGCAGGAGGAAGAGGCGTTCAAGGCGCCGATCCGCGCGCAGTACGAAACCCAGGGCCATCCCTACTACGCCACCGCGCGGCTGTGGGACGACGGCATCATCGACCCGGCCCAGACGCGGCGGGTGCTGGCGCTGGGCCTGTCGGCGGCGCTCAACGCGCCGATTGCGCAAACGCGCTTCGGCGTGTTTCGCATGTGATGTGTATCATTGCAGTAATTTCTACACATTGCAGGGGATTCACCATGCGCACCAATATCGACATCGACGACGAATTGATGGCCGCCGCGATGCAGGCCGGGGGCTACAAGACCAAGAAGGAAGCGGTCGAGGAAGGCTTGCGGCTGTTGCGCCGCCGCAAGGTTTACGAAGGCCTGCTCGCCTTGCGCGGGCAGTTGCAGTGGGACGACTCCGACGCGGCCTGGGCCGAAGCAGCCGCCATGCCGCAGGCGAACGAGCCGCGCAGGCCTTACGGTGCGGCCAAAGCGGCGAAATCCGCCAAACCCGCTTCCCCAGCCGTCTCCAAGTCCGCAACGTCCAAGTCCGCAGCCAAAGCTTCCCGCCGGAGCAGGTCCGCATGATCCTGGTCGACTCCAGCGTCTGGATCGATTTTTTCCGCGGCGATCGCAACGGCGGAAGCGGGGTGCTCGCCCGCTGTCTGGGCGACTCCAGCGTCGAGGTCGGCATGGCCGATCTGGTGCTGTTCGAGGTGCTGCGCGGCTTTCGCGAAAGCCGCGCCATGCATGAGGCCGAACAACTCATGCGCGCACTGCCCCAGGTGGACATCGGCGGAGCCGAACAAGCCGTGCGCGCCGCCGCGCTGTACCGCCGCCTGCGCATGCAGGGGCGCACGGTGCGCAGCGCCGTCGACGTGCTGCTGGCGAGTCATTGCATGACGCAGGGTCATGTGCTGCTGCACCGCGACGCGGATTTCGAGCAGTTCAAAAATGTGGGAGATCTCGAGACATGGCCGCAATGAATGCGCTTCAAGACCATTTCCTCACCCTGGCGCGCTACCACGTCTGGGCCACGCGCCGCCTGCTCGATGAACATATCGCGTTGCTGATGGAGGCCGATTACCGGCGCGACTGCGGGCTGTTTTTCAAGAGCATTCACGGCACCCTCAATCATCTGTTGGTCGGCGAAGGGCTGCTGTGGCAGCGCCGTTTCATCGAAGGCGTGTCGCCCGCAGGCCTGAATCTCGACGACGAGGTCGAGCCCGATCGCGCCCGGCTGGCGCAGCGTTTGAAGGAGGTCGTCCAAGCCTGGCTGCCTTACATCGAGCGACTGAGCGAGGCCGATTTCGGCCAGCCTTTCCACTACGCCACCAGCAAGGGTGAACCGATCTCCGCGCCGTTCGCGGCTACGCTGGCGCATGTGTTCAACCACGCCACGCATCACCGCGGGCAGATCACCGCGGCGCTGACCGCCATGGGGCATGCCTCGCCGGTGCTCGATCTGATCTACATGCTGCGCGATGAAGCGGCTGCCGAGCCCAGGCCATGAGTGAGCATCCCATCAATGTCCAGCGGGAGGGGGCCGTCGCCACCGTCACCCTTCACCGCCCCGAAGTGCGCAACGCCTTCGATGCCGCGACCATCGCCGCGCTGCACACGGCCTTCGTCGAACTCGGCGAGGAGGCCGGGGTGCGCTGCGTGGTGCTGGCGGCCCAAGGCCCGGCCTTCTGCGCCGGGGCCGATCTGCGGTATATGCAGCAACTGGCCGGTTTCAACGAGGCACAGAATCGTGACGACGCCCTGCAGCTCGCGCGCATGTTGCGCGCGGTGGCCGAATGCCCCAGGCCCGTGATCGCGCGGGTGCAGGGCGATGCCTTCGCCGGCGGTTTCGGTCTGGTGGCCGCCTGCGATCTGGCGGTGGCGGTGCAGACCGCGCGCTTCTGTCTGAGTGAGGTCAAGCTGGGGCTGATTCCCGCCACCATCATGCCGCATGTGCTGCGCGCCATCGGCGAGCGGGCGGCGCAGCGTTACACCTTGACCGCCGAAGTGCTCGACGCGGCCACGGCGCAGGCCATCGGTCTGATCCATGAAGTGGCTGCAGACGCGGCCGCCCTCGACGCGCAGGTGCAGCGCTGGTGCGCCGCGCTGCAACATGCCTCGCCGCAGGCGCTGGCCGCGGCCAAGCGCCTGCTGGCGGAGGTGCCGCATCGACCGCTTGGCGAAGCCTTGCTCGCCGACACCGCCGAGCGCATCGCGCAGGCACGCGCCAGCGCCGACGGGCGCGAGGGCATCGCCGCCTTTCTGTCCAAACGCAAGCCGAACTGGGTCAACGCATAGGCGTGGCGACTCGCAAGTTTGAATTTCACTCCCTCCTTTTCCACCCGCACACCGCCATGACCCAGAAAAACCCCAGCGACTGCACGCCCGAGCGCATCGAAACCCTGCTCGATCTGCCCCTGCCCGAACTGCTCTGGCAGGCACAGCAGGTGCACCGTGCGCATTTCGATGCCACCGACATCCAGCTTTCCTCGCTGCTGTCGATCAAGACCGGCGGCTGCGCCGAAGATTGCGGCTACTGTCCGCAATCGGCGCATCACGAGGTCGGGCTGAAGGCGGGCAGGCTGATGGACCTCGACCTCGTGCTGGCCAACGCCCGCGCGGCGAAAGAGGCGGGCGCCGCGCGCTTTTGCATGGGTGCGGCCTGGCGCGAACCGAAAGACCGCGACCTCGACGCCGTGGCCGCGATGGTCGAAGGCGTCAAGGCGCTCGGGCTGGAAACCTGTATGACCCTGGGCATGCTGCGGCCCGAGCAGGCACGGCGCCTGGCCGACGCCGGGCTGGACTACTACAACCACAACCTCGACACCTCTCCCGAGTTCTACGGCCAGATCATCACCACCCGCACCTATCGGGAGCGCCTGGACACACTGCAGGCCGTGCGCGAGGCCGGCATGGCGGTGTGCTGCGGCGGCATTGTCGGCATGGGCGAGACGCGACGCGATCGCGCGGGCCTGCTGGCCCAGCTCGCCGCGCTCGATCCCCATCCCGAATCGGTGCCGATCAACGCGCTGGTGCGGGTGGCGGGCACACCGCTTGAACACGCCCCCGACCTCGACCCCTTCGAGTTCGTGCGCACCGTGGCCGCGGCGCGCATCGTCATGCCACGCGCCCGGGTGCGGCTGTCGGCCGGACGGCGCGAACTCGGCGACGGCATCCAGGCGCTGTGCTTTCTCGCGGGCGCCAATTCCATCTTCTACGGCGACACCCTGCTGGTCACCGGCAACGCCGAGGTCGATGCCGACCGCGCGCTGTTCGCCCGCCTCGGCCTGCATGCCGCGGAGGGCGCCTCGCCCATGCCGAATGCGGCTTCGGGGCACAAGGTGACCGCGCTGCAACCCGAAGCAGGAACATGACCGCCCCCACGCTCGACACCCTGCAACTCCTGGCCCTTGCCGCCGTGCTGGGCTGGGCCAGCGGCCTGCGCGCCTTTCTGGTCATGTTCGCCGTCGGGGTTGCGGGCATGGCGGGTTGGGTGCAACTGCCTGCCGGGCTGCAGCCGCTGGCCAGCCCGGTGGCGGTGGGCATCACCGGGTTTCTGGCCTTTCTCGAATTCGTCGGCGACAAGATTCCGGGCGTGGACAGCCTGCTCGACTTCATTTCCACCCTGCTGCGCATCCCGGCCGGGGCGGTGCTGGCCGCCAGCGTGTTCGGGCTGGATCACACCTTTGTCGCCGCATTGGCGGCTGCGGCGGGCGGCGGTCTGGCCGCGGTGAGCCACGGCACCAAGCTCTCCACCCGCGCGGCGATCAACACCTCGCCCGAGCCGTTTTCCAACGTCGGCGCTTCGCTGGGCGAAGACGCGCTGGTGCTCGGCGGGCTGTGGCTGGCCTGGGTGCACCCGGTGCTGTTTTTCATCGCCCTGGTGGGGGTGCTGATCGTCATGGTGTGGCTGGCGCGCAAGAGCTTTCACTTCGTCCGCGGTCTGCTGGGCCGCATGGTGCGGATGTTCAGCGGCAGACCTGAACCTGTCGCAAAGCAACCCCCACACGGCGCGACCGATGTGCCGTACCGGGACAAACCAGATTGATGCAAGCCACCAAACGGAGACTGGAGATGTTCTCGAAAATCCTGATCACCAATCGCGGCGACCAGTCCCGGCAGCGCCGGGACGCAGCGGCGCAGCCAAATCGACTGCAGGCGCGCAGCGCCGTAGCGGGCGATCTCGCCGCCGCACAGACCTGGGAGTGCTGAGATGTTCTCGAAAATCCTGATCGCCAATCGCGGCGAGATCGCCTGCCGCGTGGCCGCCACCTGCCGCAGGCTGGGCATCGGCACCGTCGCGGTGTATTCCGAGGCCGATGCGCAGGCCGCGCATGTGGCGGCGTGCGACGAGGCGGTGGGCATCGGCCCGGCCGAGGCGGCGCAGAGCTATCTGCGCGGCGAGCGCATCCTGCGGGCGGCGCGCGACACCGGCGCGCAGGCCATCCATCCCGGCTATGGCTTTCTCAGCGAGAACGCAGGCTTCGCCCGGCAGTGCGCCGAGGCCGGGGTGGTGTTCATCGGCCCGCCGCCCGAGGCCATGCAGGCGATGGGGCTGAAGGCCGAGTCCAAGCGGCTGATGCAGGCGGCAGGCGTACCGCTGGTGCCCGGCTATCACGGCGCGGACCAAAGCGCGGCGCTGCTCCAGGCCGAAGCCGAGCGCATCGGTTTTCCCGTGCTCATCAAGGCGAGCGCGGGCGGCGGCGGCAAGGGCATGCGCGAGGTGCGGCGCGCCGAAGATTTCGCTGCGGCGCTGGCCTCGTGCCGCCGCGAGGCGCAGAGCAGCTTCGGCAACGATGCGGTGCTCATCGAGCGCCTGGTGCGCAACCCGCGGCATATCGAGATCCAGGTGTTTGCCGACCGGCACGGGCATGTGCTGTGGCTGTTCGAGCGTGATTGTTCGATGCAGCGCCGCCATCAGAAAGTCATCGAGGAAGCCCCGGCCCCCGGTCTGCCCGAGGCCCTGCGCCGCGAGATGGGCGAGGCCGCCGTGGCCGCCGCCCGCGCGGTGGGCTATGTCGGCGCAGGCACGGTGGAATTCATCGTCGAATGCAGCGAAGCCGGGACGCCGCAGACGTTCTATTTCATGGAGATGAATACGCGCCTGCAGGTCGAGCATCCGGTCACCGAGCTGATCACCGGGCTGGACCTGGTGGCGTGGCAATTGCGCGTGGCCGCGGGCGAACCGCTGCCCATCACCCAGGCCGAGGTGCGCTGCAGCGGCCATGCCATCGAGGCGCGGCTCTACGCCGAACATCCCGAGGCCGGGTTTCTGCCTGTCACCGGTCAGTTGCGACGGCTGGCGCTGCCGCCGCACGCCGCTTTCGGCCCGGTAGACGCAGATGGGATTCGAGTCGATGGCGGGGTGCGCGAGGGCGACACCATCACCCCGTTCTACGACCCCATGATCGCCAAGTTCGTGGCCTGGGGCGAGACGCGCGAGCAGGCGCGCAGGCGGCTGCGCCAGGCGCTGGCCGCGACCCGCATCGCCGGTTTGCAGACCAATGCGCAGTTTCTCCACCGCCTGCTGGGGGTTGCCGCGTTTGCCCAGGCCGCGCTCGACACCGGATTGATCGCCCGCGAGCAGCAGGCGCTGCTGGCGCCGCCGTCCATGCCACAGTCGCTGGCCTGCGCCGCCGTGATCGGCGCCTTGCTCGAAGACGAACGCGCGCAGCAGACCGCCGATCCCTGGTCGGCCTGCGACGGGTTTACCAACGGCGCGATGCCGCCGCGCGCGTTTCGCTTCGACAGTCCGTGGGGGACGCTGGACTGCACGCTGCATCCGGCGGCAGCAGGTCGGCCCTTGCGCATCCAGACGCCGGGGCTGGAGCAGCCGCAGCGCTTCGCCTGTTCTGCGCACTGCGCGCGGGTGAACGCTGCCACGACGGAATTCGCCCTGGTCATCACCTTGGGCGGGCAGCGCGCGCAAGTGAATGTCGTGCGGCTGGGCGAGACATCCTTTCAGGTGTTCTCAGGCGGCGAGCAGGCCATGCTGCAACGATTGGGTGCCGATCTGGGCGCCGCCGACGCGGGACAGGCGGGCGGCCGCCTGACCGCGCCGATGCCCGGAAAGATCATCGCCCTGCATGTGCAGCCGGGCGACACGGTGCAGGCCGGCGCCCCGCTGCTGGTGCTCGAAGCCATGAAGATGGAACACACCCTCAGCGCCCCGTCGGCCGGGCAGGTGAGCGAGGTGCTCTGCGCGGTGGGCGATCAGGTGAGCGAAGGCGCAGAGCTGCTGCGCATCGAAGCGTTGAAAACCGAGGGCGTGTCGGCATGAGGTTGGCGGTGTGGGACCCGGACGAGCCGTTTCGCCGCTGGCGCGAGGCGCTGATGCAGCATGCCCAGGAAACCGGCCTGGCCGTCGAGGTCATCGATGCCTGCCGTCAGCCCGAAACCCAGGCCGAGTTCGCCCTGGTGTGGAAGCCGCCGACCGACTGGCTGCAAGGGCAGATGGGGCTGCGCGCCGTGTTCAATCTGGGTGCGGGGGTGGACGCCATCGCTCCGGTGCTGCACCGGCTGCATCCCGGCGTGCCGCTCATCCGGCTCGAAGACGCGGGCATGGGGCGGCAGATGGGCGACTATGTGGCCGAAGGCGTGTTGCACGCCTATCGCCGCATGATGGACTACGCCGCGCAGCAGGCCCAAGCCCGTTGGGAGCCGCTGCCCCTGCCGCCACGCGCCAGTTTCACCGTGGGTTTTCTCGGTCTGGGGCAGATGGGCGCAGCGGCGGCGCGGCGCGTGGCGGCGATGGACTTTCCCATTCTGGCCTGCAGCCGCAGCGGACAGTCGCGTTTTGCCGCCGAGCTGGGCTGCCCAATCCATGCCTTGGATCGCCTCGATGAATTTCTGGCGCAGACCCGGGTGCTGGTGGTGTTGTTGCCGTTGACCGCAGACACCCGCGGCCTGCTCGACTACGCTGCACTGAGCCGCCTGCCGCAGGGCGCGCATGTCATCAACGCCAGCCGCGGCGCGGTCATCGATCAGGCCGACCTGCTCGATCTGCTGCACGGCGGGCATCTGTCCAGCGCCCTGCTCGACGTGTTCGCCACCGAGCCGCTGCCGGGAGACGATCCGCTGTGGCGCCATCCGCGGGTGCGCGTCACCCCGCACGTGGCGGCGCAGACTCTGGTGGGGCCGTCTGCGGCGCAGGTGATGCGCAAGATTGCCGCCATCGAGCGCGGCGAAAAACCGGGCGGCGTGGTGGACATGCGGCTGGGTTATTGAGGTTTGAAGCTGGAGACACTGGAATGAAAGCCTTGGGCAATTTGCCGAAATTCGTCGAAGTCGTCGAGGTCGGCCCGCGCGACGGGCTGCAGAACGAAGCCAGGCCCGTGCCCGCCGCGGTGAAGATCGCGCTGATCGACCGCCTGTCGGCGGCAGGCTTTCCGAACGTGGAGGCCGCTGCCTTCGTCTCGCCCAAATGGGTGCCGCAGATGGCGGGCAGCAGCGAGGTGATGGCGGGCATCCGCCGCCGTCCGGGCACCCTTTACTCGGCCCTGGTGCCCAATATGAAAGGCATGGAAGCGGCGCTGGCCGCGGGCGCCGGCGAGGTCGTGGTGTTCAGCGCCGCGAGCGAGGCTTTCGCGCAGAAGAACATCAACTGCTCCATCGCCGAATCGATCGAGCGCTTTCGTCCCGTGGCCGAGGCTGCCAAGACTGCGGGGGTGAAGCTGCGCGGCAGCATCTCCGTGGCGCTGGGCTGCCCGTACCAGGGCGCGGTCGAACCGGCAGCGGTCGCCGAGGTGGTGCGCCGCATGGCCGACCTGGGCTGCGACTGCATCGACATTGCCGACACCATCGGCGTGGGCACCGCGGGCGCGGTGCAGGCCGTGTTCGAGGCCAGCGCCGCAGTCTTCCCCATCGACAGGCTGGCCGGTCACTTCCACGACACCTATGGCCAGGCGCTGGCCAATATACTCGCGGCGCTGCAGATGGGGGTGGCCCGTTTTCATTCCTCAGTCGCCGGTCTGGGCGGCTGCCCGTATGCAAAGGGTGCCACCGGCAATGTCGCCACCGAAGACGTGCTCTACCTGCTGCACGGCTTGGGGCTGGACACGGGGGTGAACCTGCGCGCCGTGGTCGAGGCGGGCGACTTCATCACCCGTGCCATCGACCGTCCGAACCACAGCCGCGCCGGCAAGGCGCTGCTCGCCAAGTGGGCTGACCAGCGGGGCGAGCCGGTTTGCGCGGCGTGAACGACGGCCCTTCAAACCCTTTTCAAAACCCTGTTCAAGCCATGCCAGTCGCCGTGATCTCCTCTCCTTCGGACTCCGTGCAGCGCGTGATCGACGCGCTCGCCGCCCTGGGCCATGCCGAGCGGCCCGTCATGCTCGACGCCGCCGCACGCACCGCGCAGCAGGCGGCCGACGCGCTCGGCGTGGCGCTCGGGCAGATCGCCAAGTCCATCGTGTTCCGGCATGTGGACAGCGAGCGTGCCGTGCTGGTGGTCTGCGCCGGCGACCGCCGGGTGGACGAACACGCCGTGGCCGCGCGGGTGGGCCGGCTCTCGCGCGCCGACGCCGATTTCGTCCGCGCGGCCACCGGCTTTGCCATCGGCGGGGTCAGCCCGGTGGGCCATACCCAGCCGCCCATCGCCCTGGTGGACGACAGCCTGTGGCGCTTCGACCGCATCTGGGCCGCGGCAGGGCATCCGCACGCGGTCTTTGCCCTGCGGCCCGACGACCTGCCGCGCTGGCTGGGTGCAACCCCGAGCGCAGTGACCCAGCCTCCGCGATGACCGTCGCCTCCCCCTGCATCGATGTCTGCACGCTGGACGTGGCCAGCGGGCTTTGCCGGGGCTGCGCCCGCACCCTGCAGGAAATCAGCGACTGGTCGTGTCTGGATGATGCCGGCAAGCGCGCCGTGTGGGCCCGGATCTCCGAGCGGCGCGCGCAGGGCCTGGCACCCGAGCCAGACGCTGGGGCTCGGCCCGCGCAGCCGAAGTGAGCCGCGGGCTGGCGGTCCGCCGGATCGCCTAAAATCTGCTGCTCAAAAAAACGGCAGCGCCGATGTGGCCCGCCTTCTGCTCGCTGACCGTTCGCCACGCGCATGTCCAACCCCGCCGATCCCATTTCCTCCGCGCCCCTTCCCGGGCTTGCGCACGGCCTGCGCCTGGGTCGGCACCTGCTGCCCAACCGCGTGTTCGCCGCGCCGATGGCGGGCGTGACCGACCGGCCCTACCGTCGTCTGGCGCGACAACTCGGCGCGGGCTATTGCGTGAGTGAGATGGTGACTTCGCGTGCCGATCTGCGCGACACCCTCAAGACCTCGCGCCGCGCCAATCACGATGGCGAGGCCGCGCCGATTGCGGTGCAGATCGTCGGCACCGACCCCGGGCAGATCGCCGAGGCCACGCGCTACAACCTGGAGCGCGGCGCCGACATCATCGACATCAATATGGGCTGCCCGGCAAAGAAGGTGTGCAATCGCTGGGCCGGTTCCGCGCTGATGCAGGACGAAGACCTCGCCGCCCGGCTGGTGGAGGCTGCGGTGGCGGCCGCCCGCCCGTTCGACGCCCCGGTCACGCTCAAGATGCGCGCGGGCTGGTGCGCCAGCGCCCGTAACGCGCCACGCATCGCCCGCCGCGCCGAAGCCGCGGGAGCCGCCATGCTTGTGGTGCATGGCCGCACCCGCGAGCAGGGTTATGGCGGCCAAGCGGAATACGACACCCTTGCCGAAGTCAAGCGCAGTGTCGGCATTCCGGTGGTGGCCAACGGCGACATCGACTCGCCGCAAAAGGCCGCTGCCGTGCTGCGGCAAAGCGGCGCCGACGCGGTGATGATCGGCCGTGCCGCCCTGGGCCGGCCCTGGCTGTTCGGCCAGGTCGCTGCCTTTCTGCAGGGCGGCGTCGTGCTGCCCGACCCCGCGCCCGCGCAATGGTGCGACTGGCTGTTCGTCCACCTCGACGATCACTATGCGCTGTACGGCCAAGCCATCGGCGTGCGCACCGCGCGCAAGCATGTGGGCTGGTATGTCGCGTCCTTGCCGGGTGGCGATGCGTTTCGTCGGCAGTTCAACACCCTGGGCAGCGCAGCCGAACAACTCGCCGCGCTGCGCGGCTTTCTCGACCCCGACTCGAACCAGACCGCGCCGCTGGCCGCCTGAACCCTCTCCGCCTGCAGTCCCGCTCACTCGCGTCCCGCCATGCCTGCCGCCCCCCGCAAGACCACGCTCGAACAATGTGTCGTCGACAGCCTCGAAGCCTACTTCGACGACCTCGGCGGCTCCGAGCCGCACGGCATACATGCCATGGTGCTGGCTGCGGTGGAAAAACCGCTGCTGGCCACGGTGATGAAGCATGCCGAGGGCAACCAGACGCTCGCGGCGCGCTGGCTCGACATCAACCGCAACACCCTGCGCAAGAAGCTGGCCGAACACAAGCTGCTTTGACCCGCCCAGCCCACCCGTCCATTTCCATCCTCCGAGACTGCCATGCAAGCCCTGATTTCCGTTTCCGACAAGACCGGCGTGCTCGACTTCGCCCGCGACCTGCACGCGCTGGGCGTGCGTCTGCTGTCCACCGGCGGCACCGCCAGACTGCTGCGGGGCGCCGGGCTGCCGGTGCTTGAGGTGGCCGACTACACCGGCTTTCCCGAAATGCTCGACGGCCGGGTGAAGACCCTGCATCCCAAGGTGCATGCCGGGCTGCTGGCGCGGCGCGACTTGCCCGAGCACGTGGCGCAGACCGAGGCGCACGACCTGCCGGCGATCGACATCCTCTGCGTCAACCTCTACCCCTTCGAGGCCACGGTGGCGGGGCCGCACACGCTCGATGAGGCCATCGAGAACATCGACATCGGCGGCCCGGCCATGGTGCGCTCCGGCGCGAAGAACTACCGCCACGTCGCGGTGCTGACCGATCCCGCCGACTACGCCGTGGTCGTTGCCGAGCTGCGCGCCTCTAGCCAGGTGAGCGAGGCCACGCGCTTTCGTCTGTCGGTGGCGGCGTTCAACCGCATTGCGCAGTACGACGCGGCCATTTCCAACTACCTGTCCGCGCTGCAGGAGGACGGCACGCGGGCGCAGTTTCCGCGGCAGCTCAACCTGTCCTTCGTCAAGCAGCAGGACCTGCGCTACGGCGAGAACCCGCATCAGAACGCGGCGTTCTACGTCGAGCCGGGTGCGCGCGAGGCCAGCATCGCCACCGCCCGCCAGTTGCAGGGCAAGGAGCTGAGCTACAACAACATCGCCGACGCCGACGCCGCGCTGGAATGCGTCAAGCAGTTCGACGCGGCCCCCGCCTGCGTCATCGTCAAGCACGCCAATCCCTGCGGCGTGGCGTATGGCGCCAGTCTTCTGGACGCCTATGACCGTGCCTACAAGACCGATCCCGAATCGGCCTTTGGCGGCATCATCGCGTTCAACCGCGAACTCGACGCGGCCACGGCGCAGACCATCGTCGAGCGTCAGTTCGTCGAAGTCATCATCGCGCCCAGCGTGTCGCAGGCCGCCATCGACGTCTGCGCGGCGAAGAAAAACGTGCGTCTGCTGAGTACTGGCGCCTGGCCCGCGCAGCCGGGTCAGCGCCTGGACTACAAGCGCGTGACCGGCGGGCTGCTGGTGCAGGACGCCGACCTGCTGCTGTCCGGCGACATCCAGGTGGTGAGTCAGCGCCAGCCGACCGCGGAAGAAATGCGCGACCTGCAGTTCGCCTGGCGCGTGGCCAAGTTCGTCAAGTCCAACGCCATCGTCTACGCCAACGACAACGCCACCATCGGCGTGGGCGCGGGCCAGATGAGCCGGGTCAACTCCGCGCGCATCGCCGCCATCAAGGCCGAGCACGCCGGCCTGTCCGTGCCCGGCTCGGTGATGGCATCCGACGCCTTCTTCCCCTTCCGCGACGGCATCGACAATGCCGCGCAGGCCGGCATCAAAGCCGTCATCCAGCCCGGCGGCTCGATGCGCGACGCCGAAGTCATCAAAGCCGCCGACGAGCACGGCATGGCGATGGTGCTCACCGGCATGCGGCATTTCCGGCACTGAGCCGCGGCGCACCCCATGCGCATCCTCGGCATCGACCCCGGACTCAACACCACCGGCTATGGCGTGATCGATGCCCACGGACAGCGCCTGGGCTATCGGGGCAGTGGCGCCATCCGCATTCCCAAAGGCGCACTGCCCGAGCGGCTCAAGACCCTGTTCGACGGCGTAAGCCAGGTGGCGCGCGAGGCGCAGGCGGATGTGGCCGTGGTGGAAATCGTGTTCGTCAACGTCAACCCACAGTCCACCCTGCTGCTGGGGCAGGCGCGCGGCGCGGCGATCGCCGCGCTGGTGGCGCAAGGGCTGCCGGTGGTCGAGTACACCGCGCTGCAACTGAAAAAATCCATCGTCGGCTACGGCCGCGCCAGCAAGTCGCAGATCCAGGACATGGTGGCGCGACTGCTCGCGCTTCCCGGCCAGCCCGGTGCCGACGCCGCAGATGCGCTCGGGCTGGCGATTTGCCACGCCCACACCCAGCGCGGTCTGGCGGCGCTGCAGCGGGCGGCTCCACCGGCAGGCGCAGGCAAGATCGATGTGGAAAGCGGCAAGCTCAGCGCCGCGCAACTGCGCGGCATGCGGGTGCGAGGAGGGCGGCTGATCGGTTGAAGGCGGGTTGCCGAGTGCCCCCAGACCTGCCTCTGCGAGTCAGGCCCCCGGAGGGGGTGAGAAACACTTGGGGCGGCCCGGCGTGTTTCTCAGTAGGTGCAGATGCATCTGCTTACAGGCCGCGCACGGTTCTTGCTCGATGATCCGGATTCATCGTTTTCAAGGAGAACCTCATGACTTCATCTTGGCGATTGACGGGAATGTCTTTGGCGCTGTTCGCCGGTCTGGGGCTGTCGGCGCATGCGGCCGAGCCGCGTGTGCTCATCGGTGTGGCCGTGCCGCTGTCCGGCCCCTTGGCGGCCAGCGGGCAGGACGCGGTCAACGGCGTGCAGATGGCGCTGAACCGGCTCAATGCCGAGCATGCCGCGATCGGCGGCAAGGCGGTGCGCTGGGCGATGGATGCCGAAGACGATCAGGGTCTGCCCACGCAGGCCACGCTGGTGGCGCAGAAGCTGGTGGACGAGGGGGTGAGCGGCGTCATCGGCCATCAGACTTCGGGTTGCACTTTCCCGGCGGCGCGCATTTACGCCCGGGCGGGAATTCCGCAAATCACCCCGTCGTCCACCTCGCCCAAGATCGCCGAACAAGGGTATAAGACCTTTTTCCGCATGATCGCCAACGACAACGCGCTGGGCGCGGGGCTGGCCGAGTATGCCCACGACACCCTGCATGTGCAGCGGGTGGCGGTGATCGACGACCGCACCGCCTACGGCCAGGGGCTGGCCGATGTGTTCGCCGCCACGGCGAAAAAGCTCGGAATGGACGTGGTCGACCGCGAATACACCGATGACAAGACCAGCGACTTTTCCGCCATTCTCACACGCATCAAGGCCGACCATCCGCAAGTGATTTTCTACGGCGGCATGTACAGCCAGGCCGGGCCGATGGTGCGGCAGATGCGCCAGATCGGAATCACCGCGCGGCTGATGGGGGGCGACGGCATTTGCGCGCCCATCATGGCCAAGGTGGCGGGCGACGCAGTCAACGGCACGATCTGCGCGCAGGGCGGCGCGCCGCTGTCCGAGCTGCCCAAGGGCAAGGCGTGGAAAGCGCGCTACGACGCCGAGTTCGGCGCGGCCGCCTTCCAGCTCTACTCGCCCAACGCCTATGACGCGGCCATGGTGCTGGCGCACGCGATGATGAAAGCGGGGTCGAGCGACCCCAAGGTCTATCTGCCGTACATCCGCCATATCGACTACGACGGCGTGACCGACAGCGACATTCACTTCACCGCCACCGGCGAACTCGCCGACCCCAGCATCACCCTGTCGGAGTTCGAGCACGGTGTGAAAGTGCCGCTGGCGGTGGAGCAGGTGCGGTAGCGTCAACCGGCTCGGGCCATTTGCCGACTTCACCGCGCCATGACCGTCACGATGACGTGGCAGAGGAAGGCAGGGCCGTAGCAGGGTCGGCCTTGCGCGTCTTCGATGCGCCAGATCGAGGCGACCGTGCAGCTCTCATTCGGCGCCGAGAAGTCGACGCCGATCTGCGCGGGCTGGCCGGGCAGGGCGTCGGGGATCGCAATCTCGCGGTGCAGGCTGGCGAGCGACGGGCTGAGCACGGCGCGCAGGCCGTCCGCGGTGCGACGGGCGAGGACGTAGTCGTCGTCGACGCGCACCAGCCGCCGCCCGCGCCACGGCACGTTGCCGACGTTCTGGACTTCCCAGACCTTGCGGAACGCTTCCCCCGGCAGGACCAGGGCATGGTCGGGCATGGTCAAGTCCGCATTGAACACGGCAACGTCTTCCGAGTCGTGCAGACCGACCGCGCGATTCGTCGGCAGCAATGGCGCCCCGGACATCGGCGCTCCCGCGGCATCCGCGTAGTGGCGAAACAGCAGCAGGGGCGACACCTGCAAGGCGCGGGCGAGTTTGACCAGGGTCCGCACGGAGGGGTCTTGCGCGCTGCCATTGGCCAGAGCGTAAAGGTAGGTACGAGACAACTCCGCATCGCGCGCGATGCCGGCGCGAGTCTTTCCCAGCTCCCGGCTGCGCCTTGCGAGGATGGCTCGAAGTCCGTTGTGTTGATCTGCGTAGCTGCTCATGATTCCTGCCCGATGGATTGTTCATCAAAACCGACGGTTTGCACGCGGCGGAGAACACACCGACATGCAGACTTCATCCGCATTCATGAAACTGGCGCCCAAGCAGATGTCCCCTGCGTGCCCGATCACTGACAGAACGCAAGTGTTCGAGTCGATGGTTCCGAAGTTCCGACGGTGGACGTCTGCCGCCTTTTATTCATGCTCAACTGGAGTCTGTCATGAAGAATCTCAAGGATTGCTGCGTCTCGCTGGTTGCCTCTGGCTACGGCACCGTCTCGATGTCGATGACGATGATGCAGAGTGACTCGCGCATATTGCAGGAGTATCGGGGTGTCGACTCCGCGACGAAAGCTCGATATAGCTTCGCTCAAGACACCGATGGCTTCCAGATGTCGGCAAAGAGGGCGTGATCCGCATGCTTGCTGCACTATTCAGCGAAGGCTTGTTGCTGGGTATCGGTTTGTTCGCCGCCCCAGGGCCAAAGGACACTTTGGTCATCCGGCAGGCCGTGGCTGGCGGAGCCGTTTGGGGGGTCGTGGTGATCTGCGTGCTGGCCGATGCGGTGCTGATTGCGCTGGGCATAGCCGGGGTCGGCGTGCTGCTCGGCCACAGTCCCCGCGCGCAATCCGCGCTGGTTATCGCCGGGGCGGTCTACCTGGTCTGGTTCGGCGGGCAGCGGCTGCGCGCCAGCCTTCGCAACGCATCCACACCGGATGAAAGCGGGAATGCCGTATCGCAGCGCGGGGTATTGAAAACGGCCTTCCTGCTGGGATTTGCCAATCCATACGCTTGGCTGGACACGGTGGTACTCATCGGGTCGATCGGAGCGGGCAAACCGGCGGCGCAGCAGGTTCCGTTCGCGGCGGGAACCATGCTGGCGTCGCTACTGTGGTTCGTCGCCCTCGCCTGGGGCAGCCGGCGCATGGCATGGCTGTTCAAGTCGGCGCCGGCCTGGCGTTGGCTTGATGTCGCCATCGCGATGCTGATGGCCTACCTCGCGATCAGGCTGCTCGCTTCGGCGTGGACAGCCTCAGCCGCTTGACGGCAGATTCGCGCAGATCTGGCCTGGCTCTCAAGGAAACGCAGGGCCGCCCCAGGTTTTCTCATCCCCTTCGGGGGGATGACGCGAACGCGGCAGGTCTGGGGGTGTTCTCAGGCTGGCTACACCTTCTGCTCCGCCTCCAGATAGGCGAGGCTGATGTACTTGCCGATGTTGTTGTCCCAACCCGCGGTCTCCTTGGCCTTGGACGCCACGCGCGGATCGGCCTTGGCCGCGGCGATCGCGGCGTCGGGGCCGGCCATGTCCTGCGCGGCCTTCTGCGCGTGTTCCCAGATCGCGGTGAACAGTTCGCGCTGCCAGGCCATCACTTCACGTCCCGCATGGCCGTGGCCGGGCAGCCAGTTGCTTGCCGGGATGTTCTGCTCCAGCTTGTCCATATAGTGCAGCGAGCCGGGGTAGGAGCCGTCGTCCATATTGGCGATGCGACGGTCCATCAGCACATCGCCCACATGGGTGATTCTGTCCTGCACCACTTCGATGCAAACGTCTGAAGGCGTGTGCGCGGTGCCGTAATGGTGCGCGCGCAGGGTGACGTCGCCGAAGTCGAACAGGTCGCCGTGCTTCACGTCGCGGTTGGGGGCGATGACGCGCGTGCCTGCAGTGGACTGGTTGGTCCACTTGAGCATGGCCTGCTGCCATTCGGTGCCGGTGTAGCCGCGGATCATCTCGCGGGTGTGCGCCATGGCGTAGATCGGGAGTTCGTCGCCGAACGCGGCGACGAAGGCGTCGTTGCCCAGCCAGTGATCGCCGTGATAGTGCGAGTTGAACACCGCGATCACCGGCTTGTCGCTCACCTGGGGCAACTGGCGGATGACCATTTCGCCGATCTGCACCGACGCGCCGGAGTCGAGGATGACCACGCCCTTGGCGGTTTTCACCGCGGTGATATTGCTCATCATGCCCTGATTGCTTTCGGTGGGAAAGCCATCGGCGGCGTAGATCACATAGACGTGATCGGACACCTGGGTGAACGGCACATCGGGCACCTTGGGGCCGCGAATGAAGTCCACCGCGTCGGCGGCGAAGGCGGCCAGGTGCGGCGCGGCGGCGCCAGCGGCTGCCAGCCCGGCCACACCGAGGCCCCAGCCCAACAGGCGGCGGCGTTGAAGATCGGGAAAGGGGGACGGGCGCATAAAACGGCCTCAATAACAATTGGATACATTTGGACTGTATCGTTGTTCCGGTGCCGCCGCCTATAGGGTCTGCCCCGATCAGGTGCGGGGCCCTGATCCGTTGTTCAGAACCCTTCGGTGGACGTGAACAGCCCGACGCGCAGATCCTTGGCGGTGTAGATTTCCCGGCCATCGACCCGCATGATGCCATCGCCGATGCCCATCACCAGACGGCTGTTGATCACCCGTTTGAGGTCGATGCGGTATTGCACCAGCTTCGCCGTGGGCAGCACCTGGCCGGTGAATTTCACCTCACCGACGCCCAGCGCGCGACCGCGGCCCAGGCCGCCCATCCAGCCGAGGTAAAAGCCCACGAGCTGCCACATGGCATCCAGCCCCAGGCAGCCGGGCATCACCGGGTCGCCCTGGAAGTGCACGCCGAAAAACCACAGGTCGGGGTGGATGTCGAGTTCGGCTTCGATCACGCCCTTGCCGTAGGTTCCACCTTCGGCTGCGATATGGGAGATGCGGTCCATCATCAGCATTTCGCGCAAGGGGAGCTGCGCATTGCCCGGGCCGAACAGTCGGCCCTCGCCGCAGGTGATGAGGTCTTGTTTGCTGTAGGAGGAGGGTCGGGTCATGAGGGGTCGCTGCAGAACAATCCGCGAATGTTAGCGGCAGGCCTTCCCCGCGCTGCTAAAGTTTGCGCATGATCGGAAGACTGCACGGCATCCTGCTCGACAAATCCCCCCCGCAAATCCTGCTCGACGTGGGCGGGGTGGGCTACGAGGTCGATGTGCCGATGAGCACCCTGTACGACCTGCCCGCCGTGGGGCAGAGCGTCACCCTGCTCATCCACACCGTCATCCGCGAAGACGCGCACCTGCTCTACGGTTTCGCCACCGCGGGCGAGCGCGGCACGTTTCGCGAGCTGCTCAAGATCAGCGGCATCGGCCCGCGCATCGCATTGGCCGTGCTCTCCGGCCTGAGCGTGAACGAGATCGCCCAGGCCGTGACGCAGCAGGACGTCGCGCGCTTCATCCGCGTGCCGGGCATCGGCAAGAAGACCGCCGAGCGTCTGCTGCTCGAACTCAAGGGCAAGCTCGGCGCCGATCTGGGTGGGGCCGCAACGGCCGCCGGGGGCAGCGCTTCCGACATCCTGCAGGCCCTCATCGCGCTGGGCTATTCCGAGCGCGAAGCCGCCGCCGCGGTCAAGGCGCTGCCTGCAGGGTGCAGCGTGGATGACGGCATCCGCCAGGCGCTGAAAAACCTCGCGCGCTGAATTTTCCTTGCGCTCTGGCTGTGTCGGCAGCGGGCGTCAGCAGGCTGTCCGAATGCGACAAACCGTTATCCATTCGTATGGTTTGAAACCAGTTGTTGCCCGGCGCAACCTGGTCACGGAAACGACATTTGCCCTCCCAAGAATGGCGGGCATTGCGTGAGGCGCGGATGACATTGCCCTCCTCGCGCAGTTCCTTCGTTCACATCCTTCAGGGAGTTTCACCATGTTGCGCAAAACCCTACTGGCCTCGGCGCTTGCCGTGGCCGGCGTTACTCTGGTTGCCTGCGGCGGCGGGTCGGATGCCGTCGCCACCGTGCCCGGCACCAATTACACCGCGGCTCGTGCGCTGGCCACCGCCACCCCGATCAAGCACGTCGTCGTGCTGTATCAGGAAAACGTGTCGTTCGACCACTACTTCGCCACCTATCCCAAGGCCGCCAACCCGGCGGGCGAACCGGCGTTCACCGCCAAGGCGGGTACGCCTTCGGTCAACAACCTGGTCACCGCCAATCTGATGACCAAGAATCCCAACTTCACCAACACCGCCAACGGCACGGACGCTGCCGAGCCGTTCCGCCTCGATCGTTCCCAGGCCGCGACCGCCGACCAGAACCATGCCTACACGGCAGAGCAGCAGGCGTACGACGGCGGCAAGGCTGATCTGTTCCCGAAATACACCGGCGCGGCCACGCCCGGCGGTGTGGGCGCCTTCGGCACCAAGGGTCAGGTCATGGGCTATTTCGACGGCAACACCGTCGGCGCGATGTGGAACTATGCGCAGAACTTCGCCCTGAGCGACGACGCCTACACCGATACCTACGGCCCTTCGACCCCGGGCGCGCTGGAAGTGGTGAGCGGCCAGACCAATGGCGTGAAACTTGTGGCCACGACGGATCAGCCCTTCACCCTGAGCAAGTATTCCTACTACATCAGCGACGGGCAGGGCGGCTTTGGCCTGATCAACGACGTCGATCCGGCCTATGACGTCTGCTCCAACCCAAAGAACCAGGTGGCCATGACGGGCAAGAACATCGGCGACCTGCTCAACGGCAAGAACATCTCCTGGGGCGGCTTCATGGGCGGGTTCAACCTCGGCGTGACCAACCCCAACGGCACCACCGGCTGCAAGCGCAGCACCTACTCGCCCGTGGTCGGCGCCAATGTGGGCGACTACATCCAGCACCACAACTGGTTCCAGTATTACAAGAGCACCGCCAACCCGACCCACGCCCGCCCGAGTTCGACCCTGGCCATCGGCCACACCCTGGAGACCGACGGCAAGACCCCCGATCCGGCCAACCACGAGTACGGTCTGCAGGACTTCTTTGCCGCGGTCAAGGCCGGCGACATGCCGGCGGTGGCGTACCTGAAGGCGCCGGCGTTCGAGGACGGCCACGCGGGCTATTCCGACCCGCTGGACGAGCAGGCCTTTGTCGCGCAGGTGGTCAACTTCCTCGAACAGCAGCCGCAGTGGAGCAGCACCGCGGTGATCGTCACCTGGGACGATTCCGACGGCTGGTATGACCACGCCTTCGCCACCACCACCAATCCCTCGTTCGATCCCCAGGCCGACCAGCTCGATGGCGCGGGGGTGTGCGGCAAGGGCACGCCGCTCAATGGCGTGAACGGCAAGCCGGTCAACGGCCGCTGCGGCCCCGGCACGCGGATTCCCTTCCTGGTGATCTCGCCCTGGGCCAGGAGCAACTATGTCAGCAACACACCGATCAGCCAGGCATCCGTCGTGAAGTTCATCGAGGACAACTGGCTGGGCGGCGAACGTCTGGGCGGCGGCTCGTTCGATGCCGGCGCCGGTTCCATCATGGGCCTGTTCGATTTCAGCAAATCGCAGGGCAGCGCGCCCAAGGTGTTCATCGATCCGGCGCAGGGCACGGTGCTGAGCAAGCCGCCGGCAAACAGCCTGACGCCGCAATTCAACGTCTCGCTGTTCACCAAGCAGAGCTGATCGCGCTGCATTCGACCGCCCAGACCGGGCGGTCTTTTCCCCTGGCGCCCGGCCTGGCATCAGTGGAAAGGACCTAAGGAAGCGCTGATGGGTTCTCCCTCCCCACGGGTGGGGAGGGTTGGGGTGGGGAGAGGCATGATGAATCAGACGCCTCTCTCCCCCTCCCAACCTCCCCCGGCAAGCGGGGGAGGAGAAGACGGTGCTGCGCTATGCAAACAATGCACCTCCGAACCTCCCCACGCCGTGGGGGAGGGTGTTCTCTCCCTCCCCGCTTGTGGGGAGGGTTGGGGTGGGGAGCAGGCTGTGAATCGGCCCCCTCCCAGCCTCCCCCGCTGGCGGGGGAGGGGTTTTTAATGGAACCTGCGGTTTTTAGCGTTTCCCAAATACGACGAAAAAGCAATCATGTCCACCGGCCCTTCCACTCCCGCCGTCGCTTCCCGGCCTGCGCCGCAGGCGCGTCCGCGAACACCTGGCCGTCCCCGCTGGAGGCGGCGCCTGGTTACGGCGCTCGTCATCTTGATCGCGGGCAGCGGCGCCGCGCTGGCCTGGGGCATGCACGAGCAGCCGAGCATCGCGCCCATCGTCTGGCTGCTCCATCCGGTGCAGAGCTTTACCTACGCGCTGGGCGGCAATCCGCATCCGGTACAGTTCGTGCTGCCGCCGCAGCAACCTTTGTCGGCGGTGGCGCTGCTGGGGCGGCAACTGTTTTTCGACAAGGCGTTGTCGGCCTCGGGCAAGATGTCCTGCGCCTCCTGCCACGACCCGGCCTATGGTTACAACCCGCCGCCGGGCAGCGGGCCGGTGATGCATGGCGGCCCCGAGCGCCTATCGCCGGGCTTTCGTCCGCCGCCGTCTCTGGCCTATCTCTACCGGCAGCAGGCGTTTTCCATCGGGCCGGACAACGACGAAAACGAAACCATCACCCTGCAGCAACTCGTCACGCTGTCGAAAAACGCCAAGCGCGCGACCAAGACCGCGCAGAGCACGGCGCAGGCGGGGCAGAACCTGGTGCCCGCGGGCGGGCTGTTCTGGGACGGCCGCGTCGATACCCTGCAGCAGCAGGCGGGTGGCCCGCTGTTCAACCCGGTGGAAATGGACGCCGGCACGCCGCAGCGGGTGGCGGGCATCATCGAACATCAGCCCTATGCCAAGGATTTTTTGCAGCTTTTCGGGCCGAACGTGTTCGAAGACCCGAAACAGACCGTGGCCGAAGCGCTGTTCGCCATCGCCCGCTACCAGATCGAAGACCCGAAGTTCCACGCCTTCAACAGCCAGTTCGACGCCTGGCTGCAGGGCAAGGCGAGACTGACGCCGCAGCAAATGCGCGGTTATCTGGCGTTCAACGACGTGCACAAGGGCGATTGCGCCGCCTGCCATCTCGACCAGCCAACCCAGGATCATCTGCCGCCGCTGTTCACCGACACGCAGTACGAGGCGCTGGGGGTGCCGCGCAATCCGCACATTCCGGCCAACCACAATCCGCACTACTTCGACCTGGGGATTTGCGGGCCCTTCCGCACCGATCTGAAAAACCAGACGCAATACTGCGGCATGTTCCTCACCCCGACGCTGCGCAATGTGGCGCAGCGGCCGGTGTATTTCCACAACGGGGTGTATCACTCGCTCAAGCAGGTGCTCGATTTCTACAACTTTCGCGACGTGCAGCCGGGCAAGATTTACCCCACCGTCGATGGCAAAGTGCAGAAGTACGACGACCTGCCGCCGCAATATCACGCCAATGTGGACGTGACCGACCCGCCGTTGAACCGCCACCTGGGCGAAAAACCGGCGATGAGCGCGCAGGACATGCGCGACATCATCGCCTTTCTGCATACCCTGAACGACGGTTATACGCCGCTCAAACCGGCTTCTTGAACGCGCCTTTTCCCCACCCCAACCCGTCCAGTGGCTGGCTTGCAAGCCAGCCCCGTTCCGGCGGGGCAAAGCCAAGCAGTTGGCTTTGCCTTTTTCGCCTCCACCCCCACGAGTGGGGAGGGGGTTGATTCAGCGTTAGTGCATCCGCGCGCGCGGATCGAGCAGATCGCGCATATAGGCGAACACCCGGCGCAGATCGAGGGCGGCCTTGCCGCGCAGGTGCGAACGCAACACGGCTTCGGGCGAAATCCAGTGCAGCGTGCCCATGCGGCGGATGGCATAGCCGCGTTGCTGTTCGCCCTGCACGATGGCCCAGTCGCTGCCCTCCTGCTCGTGCAGCAGAATGCGGCCCAGCGCCGCCGACAGGGCGTGAAGCTGCTCGGGGGTCAGCGCGGTATCGGGCGACTGCGCGAACAGGGCCTGGAGGATGGGCAAATCCTGCGCCGTGCCGCTGAGTCCGTCGGCATGGCCGCGCGCTTGCGCCAGTTCGTCGGCTTCGTGCAGCCATTGAAACAGTTGATCGGTATCGGACGGTTCGAGGCGGGACAGACGCATGGCGGTCTCCAGGCTGTTTATGTAAGGTCTATCACTTTTACGCCAAAACAAGTGAAAAATCCTGCAAGGCCGAGTGAGTGGCAAGGTTTTTGGCGGATGACAAGATCGACTCGCAGCGCTGGCAAAGGAAAGTGCCGGACAATCTCTGCATGTCTTCCTGCGCCGCCGCCCCACAGATCGAATCGGCCCGCATGCACATCGCCTCCGATTTCGCGGGCATGGAACTGCTGACGGCGCGCTATGTGCATCACCGGTTTACCCCGCATGTGCACGACACCTTCGTCATCGCCTTGATCGAAGAAGGCTGCGAGCGCTTTCGATGTCGCGGGATGGAAGGCGCAGCGAACGCAGGCAGTCTCATCGTGATCCCGCCGGGCGAGGTGCACACGGGGCAGAGCGGCGGAGAGTGGGGCTGGGCCTATCGCGCGCTCTATCCCGCGCCGGAAAAACTGGGCGATCTGATGGCCGAGCTGCGCGACGGCGATGCGCGTGCGCCGACTTTCGATCGCTTGGTGTTCGACGATGCCGCGCTGTTCCGGGCCTTGCAGGGCCTGCACGCCGTCCTGACGGACTCGGACGACGCCTTGCAGCGCGGCAGCGTCTGGCGCGAGGCCATGACGCCGCTGCTGCGCCATGCCGGAGTCAGCGAGCCAGCGACCGGGCGCGAAGATGCCGCGGTGCGCAGGGTGCAGGAACTTTTGCGCGCCGATACGGATGCGGCGCTGACCCTCGATGACCTGGCGCGCGAAACGGGCCTGAGCCCCTGGCACCTCAACCGCGTGTTCTCGCTCAGCGTCGGGCTGCCGCCCCACGCCTGGCGCAACCAGTGGCGGCTGGCGCAGGCCAAACGCCTACTGCGCGATGGGCTGAGTCCGGCGGACGTCGCGGCAAGTCTGGGCTTTGCCGACCAGTCGCATCTGCACCGGCTGTTCAAGCGCGCCTTCGGCATCACGCCTGGGGGGTATGCGCTCAAGGAAACGCCGGTCCGCCCCAAGTTTCCTTGACCCCCTCGGGGCGCAGCCCGGCCCTGGGGGCACTCAGAGCAAGAATGTTCAAGACCGCAAGACACCACGCCGCTAGGGTTGTGGGCATGGATTCGATCCCTTCCCCATCCCCGCCTCACCCGGCAGGGCGTTCCACCGAGTTTTTCCACGGCGCGCGCGACACCCTGCCGCTGCTGCTGGGCGCTGCGCCCTTCGGGCTGATTTTCGGCGCGCTGGCGTCGGCCAGTCCGCTGGGCGTCGCCGGCGCGCTGCCCATGTCGGCGCTGGTGTTTGCCGGGTCGGCGCAGTTCATTGCGCTGAGTCTGCTGGGCAGTGGCGCCAGCGTGCTGGTCGTGGTGTTCACCACCCTGGTCGTCAACCTGCGCCACCTGCTCTACGCCGCCAGCCTGCAGCCGCAGATGGCGCGTCTGCCGCAGCGCTGGCGGGTGCTGCTGGCGTTCTGGCTGACCGACGAAACCTTTGCCACGGTGCATCACCGCTACACCCGCGATGACGACGCGCCGTTCAAGCACTGGTACACGGCGGGTTCGGGAGCGGCCATGTACCTCAACTGGCTGGGGTGGACCGCAGCCGGGGCCTGGCTGGGTGCGGCCAGCCCGGCGCTCACCCATCTCGGACTGGAGTTCGCGCTGGTGGCGACCTTCGTGGGCATCGTCGCGCCGCTGCTGCGCGAGCGTCCGGGCATGGCCGTGGCGCTCACCGCGGCGGCGGTGGCGCTGGCCGGGCGCGATCTGCCGTACAAGCTCGGGCTGATGCTCGCCGCCTGCGCCGGGGTGGCGGTCGGGGTGTGGATGGACGGTCGCCGCCGCCCGGCGCCCGTGGGAGAGACACGATGAACTGGAGTCTGTGGGCGGTGATCGCCGGAATGGCGGCGGTGACTTTCGCCATCCGCTACACCCTGTTCGGGCTGGGCGGGCGGCTGCGATTTGCGCCGCGGGTGCAGCAGGCGCTGCGCCATGTGCCGGTGGCGGTGCTCACCGCCATCGTCGTGCCGATGGTGCTGCTGCCCGACGGCCGGCACTGGGATTTGAGCTGGCGCAACCCCTGGCTGGCCGGTGCGCTGGCCAGCGCCGCGCTGGCGCTGGGTACGCGCAAACTGCTCGCCGCCATCGCGGGCGGCATGGCGGTGTATCTGCTGTGGCGCTTCGGCCTGGGTCTGCGTTGAAGGCTTACTTGACCGCAGCCAGCTTTTTCTCGACTTCTTCCTGCGGCAGGGCGCCTTCCATGCGGCTGCCATCCATGAAAATCAGCGTGGGGGTGGACGCAATGCCCAGTTTCTCCGCCAGTTCCACATTGGCCTTGAGCGGATCGACGCAGCTCGCGGCGGCCTTGGGCGGCTGCACCTGATTGTTCATCCACGCCAGCCAGGCCTTGCTGCGGTCGGGGGTGCACCAGATGTCGCGCGCCTGCTGCATCGACTCGCGGCGGATGATGGGCACGACGAACACATGCAGCGTGACATTGCTCATCTTCTCCAGCGTGGCTTCCATCTTGTGGCAGTACGGGCAGTACGGGTCTTCAAAAATGGCGATCTGGCGCTTGCCGTTGCCGAAAACCAGCTTGAACGAGTCCTTGAAGGGCAGATCCTTCCAGTTCACCCGGCGCAATTCGTCGATGCGGGCCTTGGTGACGTTGGTCTGGGTCTTGGTGTCGAAAATCTCGCCCGCGAACAAAAAAGTGGCCTTGGCATCGGTGTAGAAAATCTTGCTGCCGACGTCCACTTCATACAGCCCGGCATAAGGGGTTTTGATGATCTTGGCGCTGGCGGGCAGGCCGGGCATGACTTTGTCGAGCGCGGCGCGGATTTCCGAAACGTTTTGCGCCATGACCGGCACAGACAAAAAGGCCGCGGACAGTGCAGCCCCGCGCAGCACGCGCAGGACGAAGCGGGAGAGCAGGGAGTTCATGTGGGCTCAGACAAGATAGGGAAGACCCGAAGCATAGCGGGTGAGCCACTGGCGGATCGGCGGCAGGGCATTGGCGGCCTGCAGACCCAGCGCGCGCAGCGGTCCAGGCACGAGGCTTTGCGGCCCGTACAGCCGGGCGAGCGCGTCGGTGGTGGTGGCCAGCGCCAGCACCTGTTCGGCCCGGGCGCGGGCATAACGGCGCAGCAGCCGCGGGTCGTGCACCGCCTGGCCCGCGCCGCGCTGCTGCAGGGTGCGGGCGAGCACCTGCACATCCTGCAGGCCCAGGTTCAGCCCCTGACCGGCCAGCGGATGCACGCGATGCGCCGCGTCGCCGATCAGCACCAGGCCTTCGGCCACGGTGCGACGGGCCAGTTGACGCTGCAGACGCCAGGCTGCCGCGCTGCCGGTGGCCTGCAGCGGCCCGAGGTGTTGCGCGCGCAGCGCGGGCAGATGGGCCTGAACCCGCTGCGCCAGCGCTTCGGGCGAGAGGGCCAGCAGTTCCTGCGCCAGTGACTCGGGGGCCGACCAGACCAGCGACACCATCGCCTGGCCGTGCAGCGGCGCCAGCGGCAGCAGGGCGATGACGCCGCTGTCGGGCAGTTCCCCCTCCCAACCTCCCCCGGCAAGCGGGGGAGGAGAGGACGGCGCTGCGCGAGACGAAGGATGCCCCTCCCAACCTCCCCCAGCAAGTGGGGGAGGAGAGGACGGTCTGCGGCCATCGGCGAAGGTCTGGAAGGCGACGCCCTCGTGCGGCGCGGCGCAGAGGAAATGGGCGACCACGCCGCGCTGCAGGTAGTCGTGCGTATCCAGCGCGATGCCCGAGACCTTGCGCACCAGGCTGTGCTCGCCGTCGGCGCCGATGAGCAGCGGGGTTTGCAGGGTGCGGCCCTCGGAGGTTTGCACCTGCCACCGCGCGGGTTGACCGGCATGTTCGGGAAGATGGCTCAAGCGCGCGGCCTGCGCCGGGTCGATGACCACGCGGCGCTCGAAGCGCAGCGCCAGATCGAGCGCGCCTTCGATGGCGTCGGCTTCGACGATCCAGGCCAGCGCTTCGCTGCGCGCGTCCTGGGCATCGAAGGCGAGCTGGGCGCCGTCGGCGCGGATGTGCATGGCCCGCACCGGCGCGATGCGCTCGGGCGGCATCTGCGGCCAGACGCGCAATTCTTCGAGCAATAGTCTCGATGCCGCATTGAGCGCATACACCCGCTGGGCATAGCCTTGGGCGGGCAGCGCCGCGGCCGGGCGTGCGCCCAGCAGGATGACATCGAGCCCGGCCTGCGCCAGGGCCAGCGCGCAGGCCTTGCCAGCAATGCCGCCGCCGCAGATCAGGAGGTCGGAAGAAGGAGAGGACATGGTGGAATGGCTGCGCTCGATGCGCGGTGTTTCTGAGGACTTCGGGCTGTTAGACAAGCTGCCTAGAATCAGCGGCCATGTTGACCGACAAAACCCGCATTGTGCCTCCGGTGCACCGGCTAAGCGGTGCAATCCCCGCCCATGACTGAGGTCACCGCGCCGCAGCCTGCCGCGCCCGCGCCGCGCAGGCGCTGGCCGATGCGTTTGCTCAAAGGGCTGCTGGCGGCCGTGCTGGCGGCGGTCATCCTGGTCGTGGGTGGCCTGAGCATTCTGCTGCTGACCTTCGATCCGAACCAGTACAAGGCCACGCTGATCCAGGTGGTGCAGGAGCGCGAGCACCGCACACTGACGCTGCCGGGTCGAATCGAGCTCAGGCTGTTTCCGCCCTTGACCCTGCGCACGGGGCCCTTCACCTTGAGCGAGCGCGATTCTCCTGCGCTGTTCGCCCGGGCCGACGACCTGCGGCTGCACCTCGATCTGTTCGCGCTGCTGCGGCGCAAGCTGGTGGTCGATCGGGTGGTGATGGTCAAGCCGCAGATTCATGTAGCCCGCAACGCGCAGGGGCGCTTGAACTTCGCCGATCTGCTGCCCGAAAATCAGCCTGGCCTCCAGCCCGAATCCGCGTCGGCGCGCAGCCCGCTGGGCCTGTCGGTGCACCGTCTGCAGGTGGAGCAGGGCGTGCTCGTTTATGACGACGACAAGGCGAAGATCCACGGCCAGCTCGACGGCCTCGACATCGGCCTTTCCGGGTTGGACGGGGGCAGCGCCGGGGCCTTGCATCTGCAGACCACGGCGCGCTTCGTTCAGCCGGTGCTGGCAACCCGCATCGTCCTGCGCGGCAAGTTGCGGGCCGAACCCGCACAGCACAGTCTGGCATTGACCGATCTGGTGATCTCGGCTCAGGGCGATGTGCCCGGGCTGAGAGCGATGCAGACCCAGATCAGCGCCGATCAGCTCGGTCTGTCCACGGGTTCGACTTGGGCGCTGACGGCGCGGCAATGGCGCATCAAGACCACGGGACGCACCGAGAGCGGCGACACCGCGAGCGCGCAGATGAGCCTGCCGACGCTGGACACCAAGGGCGACGCCGTGCAGATCGGGCCGCTCGAAGCCAGCGCCGAACTCGGCGCGGCGCAGCTGCTGCAGATGCAGTGCAAGACCCAGCAGGCCGCGGGCGCCTGGAGCGCGCTGCGCGTGCCCGTGGCGCAGTGCGATGTGCAGCGCGGGGTGAGTGGCAAACCGGGGGCGATGCGCCTGACTCTGGCCTCGCCGCTGCAACTCGATCTCGCGCACGCGCACTACTCGTTGCCCGCGATCAAGTTGTCGGGCCAGTTCGTCCCCGGAGCCCAGCCGCAGACCCTGGCGCTGCAGGGCAACGCGCAATACGACGGCGGCGAGGGCGTCAAAGGCCCCACCGCGCAGTTTCAGCTTCAGGGCCTGGTGGCGGGCAGCGGGGTGAAGTTCTCAGGCGGATGGGCGCAGCAAGGCATCCTGCGCTTGGACGCGAACGCCGACCGCGTCAACCTCGACGACTGGCTGCCGCCCGGCGCAGCGCAACCGAAGGCTGCCGCGCCCGTGCCCGCGCCTGCTGCCATCGACCTGTCGGCCTTTGAAAAATTCGGGCTCGACGCGCAGTTCAACATCGGCAGCCTGCTCTACAAGGGCATGCAATGGAGCGCGGTGCAGGGCCGGTTGACCAGCGACCGCAAGACCCTGGACTTGCAGCGCTTGAGCGCGCAGGGCTTTGGCGGCAGGGTGGACGCCAGCCTGCGGGTGAATCTGGCGCAGCAGCAGTATGCCCTGCAGCAGAGCGGGCGCGATGTCAGCGTGCAGCCGGTGCTGCAGGCTCTGGCGGGCAAGGATTTTCTGCTCGGCAAGGCCAACTGGAGCATGAACCTGACGGCACAGGGCAAGACCCTGCCCGCGCTCATCGCCAGCCTCTCGGGCCAGGCGCGGCTCGATGTGCGCAACGGCGCCGTCAAGGGCTTCGATCTGGCGCAGATGCTGCGCAACGCCCGCGCCCTGCTGGCGGCGCGCAAGGATGGGCAGTTTGCTGCTGCTGCCGGCGAACAGACCGATTTCACGTCCCTGGGCGCGACCTTTGCATTGCACGACGGGGTGGCGAAAAACAACGATCTGACCGTGCAGAGTCCGCTGTTGCGCGCGGGCGGCGAGGGCTGGTTCGATCTGCCCCGGCAGCGGCTGGACTATCTGCTGCTGCCCAGCGTCGTCGGTTCGTTGCCAGGGCTCGGCGGGTCCGATCTCGCGGCGCTGCGCGGCGTGACCGTGCCGGTCCGCATCTCGGGCAGTTTTGCTCAGCCGGCCTACACCGTGCTGTGGTCGCAGGCGGGGGGCAATTTGTTGAAACAGACGCTGAAAAACACCTTGCGGCACGAACTGCAGAAACAGTTGGCGCCCGACCAGACCGAGCCGCTGCAAAAGGTCGTTCCCGGTCTGTTCAAGGGTTTGTTTCCCTGACCCTTGCCAAGGAAGGCCGCATGGCCGACCCCGGGTGCACTCAAACTACATCCGCAGCACCACCGGCCAGTCGGGCAGTTCGTTGCGTTTTTCGCCGCTGCGCGCGGGCGCATGCAGAGCGAGCAGGCGGCTGACCTCGGCCACGCCGTGCAGCGCGGCGGCCTCGAAGCGGCCCTGGCGCAGCAGCGCTTCCATGCCGCGACACACCTGTTCCCATTGCGCAGCCGATACGCGCTCGCGCAGGCCGCGGTCGGCCACGATTTCCACATCGTGCTCGGCCAGCAGCAGGTAGATCAGCACGCCGTCGTTGTACTCGGTATCCCACACATGCAGGTGCGAGAACACCTCGATGGCGCGCTCGCGGGCGCTCAGGCCGCGCCAAAGCTCGGGCAGGTCGAGCGCGCCTTCCACGGCGAAACGGATTTCACTGCCGTGCGATTGTTCGGCCTCGCGGATGGCCCGGGCGATCGCGCCCAGCGTGCTCTGTGGAAAGGCCCGGCGGGTTTGCCAGGGGGCGAAGCGAAGGTGTCGCCACAGGCGGGATAAGCGCATCTCACCACCGGCCCGAAGCGCCGCCTCCGCCGAATCCGCCGCCGCCACCGCTGAATCCGCCCGAGCCGCGGTGACCGCCGCCGAAGCCGCCACCCAGTCCGCCCGGCCCGCCGCCCAAACGTATGCCGCTGAACACGGCGAGAAAGGCGAGCGCGCCGAATGTCAAACCCAGCCATGCCGAGCCGACCAGCCACCCCCCCACGCCGCCGGCGATCAGGCCGCTGAGCCCGGCGCCGACGGTGCGCCCGAGCGCGCTGCGCAGCACCGAGCCCAGCACGACCGCGCCGATCAGCACCATGAAGCCGATTTCCTGCGCGCTGGTGCGGTCGGCGCCTGGCCTTGCCGCCTGCGGCGGCGGCAACTGCTCGCCGTCGATCAGCTTCATCAGTTGTTGCACGCCGGCCTGCAGTCCGGCGAAATAGTCGCCTTGCTTGAACTTCGGGGTGATGATCTCGGCGATGATGCGCCGGGCGATGGCGTCGGGTATGGCGCCTTCCAGTCCGTAGCCCACTTCGATGCGCATCGCGCGGTCGTCCTTGGCGACGAGCAGCAGCACGCCATCGTCCTGTGCCTTGCGGCCGAGCTTCCACGCATCGACCACGCGAATGCTGTATTGCTCGATGGCCTCGGGCGCGGTGCTGGGCACCATGAGTATGGCGATCTGACTGCCCTTTTGCGCGGCAAAGGCGCGCAATTCCTGGTCCAGCGTGGCGGTCTGCTCCGGGGTCAGCGTGCCGGTGAGGTCGGTGACCGGCGCGGTGAGCGCGGGAATCGGCGCCAGCGCGGCTTGCGCCGTGAGGCCGAAGGCGCACCAGAGCAACGCGGCCAGCCACACCGCCAGCCAGCGTGCCAGCGAACTGCCAGACTGCCTCATGCCGTCCTTACCGGGACGCGGCGGGCGCGGGCGCCATGCCGCCGAAATCCACCTTGGGTGCCACCGAAATGGCCTTCTCGTTCTCCACGGTGAAACTGGGCTTGACCTTCATGCCGATGACCATGGCGGTGAGGTTGCTCGGGAACTGGCGCACCAGATTGTTGTAGTTCTGTACCGCCTCGATATAGCGCATGCGCGCCACGGCGATGCGGTTCTCCGTGCCTTCGAGCTGCGCCTGCAGATCGCGGAACACGCCATCGGCCTTGAGCTGCGGGTAATTTTCGGATACCGCGATCAGCCGCGACAGCGCGCTGGTCATCTGCGCCTGCGCTGCCTGGAACTTGGCGAAGGCGGCCGGATCGTTGATCAGTTCAGGCGTGGCCTGGACCTGGCCGACCTTGGCGCGCGCCTCGGTCACCTGCACGAACACGTCTTTTTCGTGCGCGGCATAACCCTTGACCACGTTCACCAGATTGGGCACCAGATCGGCCCGTCGCTGGTATTGGTTGAGCACTTCGGCCCAACTGGCCTTGACCTGTTCGTCGGACGACTGCAGGGCGTTGTAGCCGCATCCGCTCAGGCTCAGCAGGGCCAGGGAAAGCAGCACGAGGGATATCCAGCGGCGCATGAAAGAGTCTCCGGAAAAGGGGGATTGAACGCGGGAAGAAACACGTTGAAACAAGAGTGCAAGCATAGCGCCGGATGGTTCCGTTCCGGGGCGAGTCGGCGGTATGCTGCATGCCTGCAAAAATTCGTCGCCTCCATGAGTTCATCCACTGCTGCCGAGCTCGATCTCGGCATTCACACGCAACCGCCGCGGCACCTCGATTTCAGCGAGACGCAGCATCCGCTCGAAGTTCTGGCACACGAGGGCGATGCGGCCGCCCAGGAGTGGCTGGGCGCGCACTACCACGACCGCAAGGATTTCGTTCATGCGGCGCACTGGTACCGCAAGGCCGCCGATCAGGGTTCTGCCGGAGCCAGGTACAACCTGGGCTGGCTGTATGTGCATGGGCATGGCGTCGAGCAGGACGATGCGCAGGCGCTGGCCCTGTGGGAACAGGCATCCGAAGCGGGGTTGGCCCGGGCGATGAATGGCCTGGGTTTTTTGTACGAACACGGGCGCGGCGTGCCCCGCAGCGACGAACAGGCACGACACTGGTACCAACGCGCAGCGCAGGCGGGCGACGCCGAAGGTCAATGCAATTTCGGCGTTTTCCTGCTCCAGGGGCGCGGCGGCGCGGCCGATGCCGCAGAAGCCGCCGCCATGTTCTCGAAAGCGGCGAAACAGGGCCACCGCGAAGCCTGTTACCGCTATGGTCATCTCTTGCTCACCGGCCAGGGCGTTGCCGTCGATGAAGCGCAGGCCGCAGCCTGGCTGCGCAAGGCCGCCGAGATGGGCCAATCTGCCGCGCAGCGTGATCTGGCTGCGCTGCTGGCGTTGGGTCGTGGCGTGGCGCAAGACCATGTCCAGGCGGCGGGTTGGTATCAGCGCGCCGCCGAACAGGGCGATGCGCAGGCGCAGTTCAGTCTGGGCGTGCTGTATTACCGCGGACTGGGCAAGCCGCAGGATGCGGACAAGGCGCTGCAATGGTGGGAGCGTGCGGCAGCGCAGGGTGAGGAGCGCGCCATCAAGAATCTGGCGCTGCTCGCCAAGGGCGTGCGGCGTTGAACGGGGCGGCTGATGGCCACGCTGACTGATTTACGCCGCCTGCGGGTGGAACCGGGCGAGTCGCTCGATCTGGCCGATCGCCCCACGCAGATCGACCTGCCGGGTGATCCTTCCAAAGACGAGATCGAAGCCGAGCTCGACGGCCTGCGCGGGAGAATCGGCGAGTTGCAGGATGCGATGTTCACGCGGCGCGCCCAGGCACTGCTGGTGATCCTGCAGGGCATGGACTCCGCAGGCAAGGACAGCACGACCAAGGCGGTGTTCACCGGCGTCAATCCGCTGGGCGTGCGCGCGGCGTCGTTCAGCGTGCCCACGCCACAGGAACGCCGACGCGATTTTCTCTGGCGGGCACACGCGCAGGTGCCGTCTCTGGGCTGCATCGGCGTGTTCAACCGCAGCCATTACGAAGAACCGGTGATCCGCCGGGTGCACGGCGAGTTGAAAAACGGCGAGATGAAGCGCTACCTGCGGCAGATCGCCGACTTCGAGCAGATGCTCGCCGAGTCGGGCACGGCCATCGTCAAGTGTTTCCTGCACCTGAGCTTCGACGAGCAGCGCGAGCGCCTGCAGGAACGCATCGACAACCCGCTGAAGCACTGGAAGTTCGATCCGTCCGATCTGCAGGAGCGGCAGTATTGGAAACCTTATCAGGCCGCCTACGGCGAGGCGCTCGCGCGCACCAGCTTCGATCACGCGCCCTGGTATGTCGTCCCCGCCGATCGCAAGCCGGTGCGCAACCTGATCGTTGCGCGGCTGGTGGTGCAGCATCTGCAGGCGCTGAAGCTGCCGCCGCCCGAGCGCAAGCCCGAACTCGCCGGGCTGAAGGTGGAGTGATCAAGGCATGCGGCGCAGGCTGCCATCGCGCAGAACGAAGGCGGGGTAGAGCGCAGCGACGGGTGAAAGTCCGAAAAAACCCACCCACTCAGCCCGTGCCGCCCACGGTCACGCCGTCGATGCGCAGGGTGGGCTGGCCCACGCCGACGGGCACGCTCTGGCCTTCCTTGCCGCAGGTGCCCACGCCGCTGTCCAGGCGCAGATCGCGTCCGATCATGCTCACGCGGGTGAGGGCGTCGGGGCCGTTGCCGATCAGCGTGGCGCCTTTCACCGGGTAGAGCGGCTTGCCCTTTTCCACCCACCAGGCAACGCTTGCGGAGAACACGAATTTGCCGCTGGTGATGTCCACCTGGCCGCCGCCGAAGTTCACCGCATACAGGCCGCGGTCGATGCTGGCGAGGATTTCCGCCGGATCGCGGTCGCCCGCCAGCATATAGGTGTTGGTCATGCGCGGCATGGGCACATGGGCGTAGCTCTCGCGGCGGCCATTGCCGGTGGGCGCGCGGCCCATCAGCCGGGCGTTGAGCATGTCTTGCATATAGCCGACCAGAATGCCGTCTTCGATCAGCACATTGCGCTGCGTCGGGTTGCCTTCGTCGTCGACATTGAGCGAGCCGCGCCGGTCTGGCAGGGTGCCGTCGTCGAGCACGGTCACGCCGCGGGCGGCCACGCGCTGGCCCATGCGGCCGGAGAAGGCGCTCGATCCCTTGCGGTTGAAGTCGCCTTCCAGACCGTGGCCCACCGCCTCGTGCAGCAGCACGCCGGGCCAGCCGGGGCCGAGCACCACGCTCATCTCGCCAGCGGGCGCGGGGCGCGATTCGAGATTCACCAGCGCGGTGTTCACCGCCTCGTCGACATACTGCTCGATGAGGGCGTCGTCGAAATAGCCCAGGCTGTAGCGCCCGCCGCCGCCCGACGAACCGGATTCGCGCCGCCCGTTCTGCTCGACGATGACGTTCACGCTCAGCCGAACCAGCGGACGCACGTCGGCAGCGAGCAGGCCGTCTGAACGCAGCACCAGCATCACGTCGTGCTCGCCGCCCAGGCTGGCCATGACCTGCACCACGCGCGGATCCTTGGCGCGCGCCAGCCGGTCCACCTTTTGCAGCAGCGCCACCTTGGCGTGGGAATTGAGCGCAGAGATCGGATCGGTCGCCCCGTAGAGCACGCGCGCCGCGCTGCGCCGGGTGTCGGCAGGCACCCTGGCGCTGCCGTGGCCGGCGCGGGCAATGCTGCGTACCGTGTCGGCGGCTTCGAGCAGCGCCATCTCGGAAATCTCGTCGGAATAGGCGAAGGCGGTTTTCTCGCCCTGCACCGCGCGGATGCCGAAGCCCTGCTCGATGTCGAAGCTGCCGGACTTCACCAGGCCCTCTTCCAGACTCCAGCCTTCGGAGCGGGTGTATTGCAGATAGACGTCGGCGTAGTCGAGCTTGTGCTCGAACACCTTGGCGAGCGCACGCTGCAAGGCGGACTCATCGATCTGATAGGGGTCGAGCAAGACGCGGCGCGCCTCGTCCAGGCGCAACAGCGCGGGTTCGGTCATCATGTTCATGGGCGCGATTGTAGGAACAGCGGCATGTCCCTGCGCGCGGGTCGGTTCAGGCGCGCTGCCCGCTCAGGCTAACAGTCACGAAGCGATCCAGTCGCCCGACTTGCCGCCGTGCTTTTCGAGCAGACGCACGCCGTCGATGGTCATGCCGCGGTCCACCGCCTTGCACATGTCGTAGATGGTGAGCAGGCCGATCTGTACGGCGGTGAGCGCTTCCATCTCGACGCCGGTGCGGCCGCGGGTTTCGGCGGTGACGGTGCAGTGGATGCTGCTGTCCTCGGGCTGCAGCCGGAAGTCCACCGCCACGCGGTTGAGGGCGATGGGGTGGCACAGCGGAATGAGGTCGGCGGTGCGCTTGCTCGCCATGATGGCGGCGGTGCGGGCGACGCCGATGACGTCGCCTTTCTTCGCGCTGCCGCCCTGCACCAGGGCGAAGGTGGCGGGCTGCATGCGGATGCAGCCGGTGGCCACGGCAACGCGATGCGTTTCATCCTTCGCGCCGACATCGACCATATGCGCCTGGCCGGTGGCGTCGAAGTGGGTGAGGTTGGGTTCTGGAGTGGAGGAATTCATGGTGCGGAGTGCGCTCGGGCGGCGGCGTGGGCCTCCTGATTGATGGCGTCGCGCAGGCGGCGGGCTTCGCGTCTTGCGGCATCGACAAAATCGCGCCCGCTGCTGGCGTAGAGCACGCTGCGCGAGGCGTTGATGAGGAAATGGCCGCGCGCCGCGCGCACGGTGGCGGCGAGGTCGCCGCCCTGAGCGCCGATGCCGGGAATGAGCAGCGGCGCCTGCGGCGCGACGGCGCGGATGCGTTCGATGTCGGCCGGGTTGGTGGCGCCGGCCACCAGGCCGTTCTGCCCGTGGCGGTTCCAGTCCAGCGCGGCCAGCCGCGCCACGCGCTCGAACAGCAACTCATCTCCGAGGTGGCTTGTCGCCGCGGTGTGAGCGATGGGCAGGGTCTGCAGGTCCGCGCCGCCGGGATTGGAGGTGCGGCACAGCACGAACAGGCCGCGCTCGGGATAGGCGAGATAGGGTTCGATCGAATCCAGGCCCATATAGGGCGAGACGGTCAGCGCGTCGGCATCGAAGCGCTCGAAGGCTTCGCGGGCGTATTGCTGCGCGGTGGCGCCGATGTCGCCGCGCTTGGCGTCGAGGATGACGGGCACCCCTGGCGCCGTCTTGCGGATGTGGGCGACGAGGCGTTCGAGCTGGCCCTCCGCGCCCAGCGCGGCGAAGTAGGCGATCTGCGGTTTGTAGGCGCAGACCAGATCGGCCGTGGCATCGACGATGGCGGCGCAGAAGTCGTATAGCCGCAGCGGGTCGTGGGTCCAGGGCGCGGGAAAGCGCGAGGGCTCCGGATCGAGACCCACGCACAGCGCCGAGTTGTTGCGCTCGGCGGCCTCTTGCCACTGAAAGGTGAAGGGGTTGCGGGACGTCATGATGCGGCGCATTGTAGGCAGGGGATGGGGCATCAGCACGCGCCGGGCCGCCCCAAGCGTGCTGCGCCCCCTCGGGGAGAAGCGAACGCCGTGAGCGTGGGGGCTTTTCCAGCCCCGCCTGACGGCCAGCCTCTACCATTTGCACGTCATTCTCCGCCGTTCAAGCCATGCAATCCAGTCGCCGCCGTTTTCTCGCTTCTTCTTTGGCTCTGGGAGGCGCCCCGCTGCTGGCGCGGGCGCAGCAGATCGGCCTGGGCGCATCGACGGCGCTGCCCGCTGGCGTGGCGCAGGCGCTGGCCACTGCGCGCATTCCGCAGCAGTCCTGCGCCTTTGTGCTGCAGGCGCAGGACAGCGCAACGTCCGAGCTTTTTTTCAACGCCGATGCGCTGATGAATCCGGCCTCGGTGCTCAAGCTGGTGACCACCTATGCCGCGCTGCGCATCCTCGGCCCGGCCCATGTGTGGAAGACGCCGGTGTACGCCACGGGGCCGATCCGCGCCGGGGTGCTGCAGGGCGATCTGGCCTTCGTCGGCAGCGGCGACCCGCATCTGATGGCCGACAACCTGTGGAGCATCGCGGGGCGCCTGCGCGATCTGGGCATCCGCCGAATTCGTGGCGACGTGCTCATCGACCGCCAGGCTTTCGATCTGCCGCCGCACGATCCCGCCGCCTTCGACGGCGACGCCACCGCGCCCTACAACGTCGGCCCCGATGCGTTTCTGGTGAACTTCGGCGTGCTGCGCCTGGGCTTCGTGCCCGACGCGCAGGCTCGTCAGGTGCGCGTCACGGTGGAGCCGCCGCTGGCGGGCTTCGATCTGCGCGAAGCGCCCAGGCTCACCACGGCCGCCTGCGGCAACTGGAAGGACAGGCTGGGCGCCGACTGGAAGCAGCCCTTCGCCCCGCGCTTTTCCGGGGGCTACGCGGCGGCCTGCGGCCCGCAGACCTGGAACATCGCCCCCGAAGTGAGCGACAACGCCTATGTGCAGCGCCTGCTGGGCGCGCTGTTCGCGCAGGTCGGCATCGCCTGGAACGGGCAGGTGCGCACCGCCGATCTGCCCGCAGGCGCCACCGAGCTGACGGTGTGGGACTCGCCCGCGCTGGCGGTGATCGTGCGCGACATCAACAAATACAGCAACAACGTCATGGCGCAGCAGGTCTTCCTCACCCTGGCGCTGCAGGCCGGCGCGCAGCGCGCGACCTGGGAGGGTGCGCAGCAGGCGGTAATGCAATGGCTGTCTGCGCACGACCTGGCCATGCCGGGCCTGGTGCTGGACAACGGCTGCGGTCTGTCGCGCATCGCGCGCATTTCGGCGACTGACCTCAATGCGCTGCTGCGCGCGGCGTGGAACAGCCCGGTGATGCCCGAGTTCGTGTCGTCGCTTCCCCTGGCCGGAGAAGACGGCACGCTGCGCCGCCATTTCCGCGATCCCGACACGGCCGGGCGCATCCACGCCAAGACCGGCAGCCTCGACGGCGTGCTGTCGCTCGCCGGCTATGCGCAGGCCCGCAACGGGAGGCGCTACACCTTCGCCGCGCTGGTCAACGACCCGCGCGCCGGTGGCGCCTGGCCGGCGCTCGAAGCCTTCGTGGGCGGCTTCATGCAGGCGGCTTGATTCCCCCTGTTTTTTTGTTGCGCTGCAGCGAGCGCTTTCAGGGCGATATAGGCAGATCATCGGGCATCAACCCGATCTTCCTTGCATCGTTCCGAAATGAGTGGGTAATTTGGTGAGATTGATGTTTTAATTCTTGTTAAATTGCTTTACAATCTATTCATTGGTTTTTTGAATCGATGAGTCTCCAGAAATCTCTACGCAAGTAGCGAGTTCTGCTTGTGGTGTCTGGCCTGCGTGGGCCGGAGAAAAGAGCTGTCCATCCCATCCCTTGGGCGGCATCGGGGTTCATGCCCCTTGCTTCATGGCATTCGCGCTGAATGCCCACTGGCCGCGTCTGCACGCGCGGCCACCCAGTCGCCACGCTCCGCTTTGCCGGGCGTCCTGCCATCGGACAACTTTTTGGGTTGTCCACGACCTTGGGAGAGTCCATGCAGAACCCTGCTTCATCCTTGATCATGGGTCAACCGACCCGCGTCGCCGTGATCGGCGCCGGCGCTTGGGGCACGGCACTGGCCTGTGCCCTGCGGCGTGGTGGATTGGAGGTGCGCCTGTGGGCGCGCCGTCCCGATCTCACCCAGGCCATCGCGACTCAGGCGCGCAATCCGCGGCATCTGCCGGAACTGGAATTGCCTGCCGGCCTGAAGGCCGGCAGCCGGATGGCCGAGGTGCTCGACGGCGCCGATGCGGTATTCATGGCCGTGCCGTCGGCCGCGCTGCGCGAAGTCGCGCGGACCGCCGCGCCTTGGCTGCAGCGGCGTGCCGTGGTGCTGGCGGCCTGCAAGGGCATCGAGCAGGGCAGCGGCGCGCTGATGACTCAGGTGTTGCAGCGGGAACTGCGGCCCGATGTGCTGATCGGCGCCATTGGCGGGCCGAGCTTCGCGCATGAAGTGGTGCGCGGTCTGCCTGCGGCCTTGACTGTCGGCCTGCCTGCGCCGCGGCTGCGCCACGCCGTGGACGTACAGCGCCATGCGCAGCGCACGACGGGCGGACTGTGCGCGGCGTTCGCGGCGGGCGGCGTGCAAATCGACATGACCGACGACGCCATCGGTGTGCAGGTCGGCGGCGCGCTGAAGAACATGATCGCCATCGCCTGCGGCATGGCCATGAGCTGCGAGCAGGGCGAGAACGCGCGTGCGGCCATCCTCACCCGCGGTCTGCACGACATGCGGCGCCTCACCCTGGCCCTGGGCGGTCGCCCCGAAACCCTGCTGTCGAGCGCGGGCGCGGGCGATCTGTTTCTCACCGCGTCTTCGGCGCAATCGCGCAACACCCGGCTGGGCATGCGGCTGGGCCGCGGCGAATTTCCCAGCGGCGAGGGCGAGCTGGCCGAAGGCGCCCTCAGCAGTCAGTCGGTGCAGGTTCTGGAACGGCGGCTGGGCTTGCGTCTGCATGTCGCGGCTGCGGTGCGCAATGTGCTGGGGCGGCGCCAGACTGCCGAAGCGGCTTTGCAGAGCCTGCTGAACCAGCCGGTGCAGCAGGACGACGCGCTGGGTTTTCCCGTCGCTTCAGCCGTGCATGCACACCGTTTGCTGCGCGACGCGCAGGGTTTGCGCCCCACCCTTTCCCGCGCGCAGTCGCGGCAGTCGCAATGAGGAAGAGGCCGATGCCAAAAACCATCCTGGCCACCGATCTCGATGGCACTTTCCTGGGCGGCAACGAGGCGCAGCGCGCGGCCTTGTATGAATGGATCGCGCAGCGCCGCAGCGAGATCGTGCTGATTTTCGTCAGCGGGCGCGGGCTGGACTTCATGCGCCAGCTCGCGCGCGAGCTGCCGGTGCAGCCCGATCATGTGATCGGCGATGTCGGCACCAGCGTGGGCACGGGCGCGGATTTCGCGCCGATTGCAGCGCTCGAACAATGGCTGGACGCAAGCTGGCCCGCAGACACGGCGCGGCAGATCGATGCCATCGTTCAACGCCATCCGACCTTGCAGCCCCAGCCGCTGCACGGCGGCCGCCGTCGCTCCTACTTTTATGGACACGCCGAACCCGCGTGGGCGGCGGCGAGCGAACTGCGGCGGCTGGGCTTCGACACCCTGATGTCGGACAACCAGTACTTCGACGTGCTGCCGCGCGGGGTGCAGAAGGGCTCGACCCTGCTGCGCACCCTGGCCGCGCTCGGCCTGCCCGCACACCGCACCCTGGTCGCGGGCGACACGCTCAACGATCTGTCGATGTTCCAGACCGGACTGACCGGCGTGGCCGTGAGCAACAGCGAGGCCGCGCTGGAGCAGGCCATCGCGCCGCATACCCATGTGTACCGCAGCGCGCAGCCGGGCGCGGCGGGGGTGCTCGACGCCTTGCAGCGATTTCATCAACAGGGGGATTTCAATGGCTTCATCTCTGGTCATCGTCTATCACAGACAACCGTATGAGGAACACGGCGAGGGCGGCCAGATCGTCCTGAAGGAAAACAGGAGTCCGAACGGCATCGTGCCCGCGCTCAAGGGCTTCATCGGCCAGGTTGACCGGGCCAGTTGGGTGGCGTGGAAAAAATCGCCCGCGGGCAAGCCGGTGAAGTTCGAGCGCCGCATCACGGTGAATGACAGCTACGGCAGCTACGAGGTGGTGCGGCTGCCGCTCACGCCCGAGCAGATCGAGCAGTTCTATCACGTCGTCTCCAAAGAGGCGCTGTGGCCGGTGCTCAACAGCTTTCCCTCGCTTTACTCCACGGAGAACTGCCAGTGGAGCGTGTTCCGTGAGGTCAACCGCCTGTTCGCCGAGGCGGCGTGCGCCGAGGCCGCGCCAGGGGCGGTGATCTGGGTGCACGACTACAACCTGTGGCTGGTGCCGGGTTTCGTGCGGCAGATGCGCCCGGATGTGAAGATCGCCTTCTTCCACCACACGCCGTTTCCCGCGCCCGATGTGTTCAACATCCTGCCGTGGCGCGACGAAATCCTCGACAGCCTGCTCGACTGCGATCTGGTGGGTTTTCACGTGCCGCGCTACGCCCGCAACTTTGCCGCGCTGGTGCAGTCGCTGCGCAAAACCGAGGGCCTGGTCGAGCGCAAGGTCTACCCGGAACTGCAGGCCACCGGCACCGCGCTGTCCGAGCCGGTGACGCCGGTGTCGATCAACGCGGGCGGACGCATGATCCGCATCGACGCCTTTCCCATCGGCACGCATGCCGACCTCATCCGCAGCACGGTGCAAAAGTCGGAGAATCTTGCACGGGTGGCGGACATCCGCCGCGAAATGGCCGGGCAGACCGTCATCGTGTCGATCGGGCGGGTGGACTATGCCAAGGGCACGCGCGAAATGCTGCTGGCCTTCGAGCGGCTGCTGGTGCGCCGCCCCGAGCTGCACGGCAGGGTCCGGCTGCTGGTCACCGCGGTGGCCGCGGCCGACGGCATGCGCGTCTACAAGCGGGCGCAGCAGAACATCGAGCAGCTCGTCGGGCGCATCAACGGCCATCACGGCTCGCTCACCTGGACGCCCATCCTGCTCTCCACCACCCCCATGCCTTTCGAGGAGACGCTGAGCTATTACCGCGCCGCCGACATCTGCTGGATCACGCCGCTGCGCGACGGCCTGAACCTCGTGGCCAAGGAGTTCATCGCCGCGCACGTGAACGAGAGCGGCGTGCTGGTGCTGTCGGAGTTCGCCGGTGCCGCCGTGGAGCTGCGGGACGCCGTGCTGGTCAACCCCTACAGCCTCAGCCAGATGGACGACGCCATCGACCGCGCCCTGGACATGCCGCGCGACGAACAGCGCGAGCGCATGCAGCGCATGGATGCGCTCATCAGCCGTTACGACATCAGCCACTGGACCCGCCACGTGCTCGAACTGTTTGCGCAGTTGCGGGCGCAGTGAACGGGGTAGACCGTCGATGCGCACCGACCTGAACGCAAGCTGGGCGATGCTGTGGGCCTGGGTATCGTCCCATCCGCCCGACTCACTGGCTCTGGCGCTGACCTTGCTGGCGGCGCCGCTGTTCGTGCTGGGCGTGCGGTTGCTGCTCAAGGCCAGCGGGCCTGAGGGCATCTGGCAGTTTCTGTATGCGCACCTGCGCAGCCCGCTGCGGCTGGCATGGCTGCTGCTGGTGTTGCGTGTCGATGCGGGGCTTTTGCAGCAGCGGCTTCAGAGCTGGTCCTGGGTGATCGGGCCTTTGCATCTGAGCCTGATCGCCGCGCTGACCTGGCTGGCCATGCGTCTGGTGCGCGCGGGCGGAGAACTTGTGCTGCTGCGGCGCGGCGGCCTGCAACTGCCCGACGATCCCAATTTGCTCGACGTCAATCTGGAAGTGCGCGGCCTGCTCACCCGGGCCCGGGTACTCACGCGCGTGCTGAGCTTTCTCATACTGATCGTGGGTCTTTCCGTGGCGCTGATGAGCATTCCCGACGTGCGCCAGGTCGGCGCCAGCCTGCTGGCTTCGGCGGGGATCGCGGGAATCGTCGTCGGTCTTGCCGCACGTCCCGTGCTGAGCAATCTGCTCGCCGGCCTGCAGATCGCGCTGACCGAGCCCTTTCGCATCAACGACGTGCTCATCGTCGAGGGCGAGTGGGGGCGGGTGGAAGAGATCACCGGCACCTACGTGGTGTTTCGCGTGTGGGACGACAGGCGGCTGATCCTGCCGCTGCAGTGGTTCATCGAGCACCCGTTTCAGAACTGGACGCGCACCAGCGCCAGCCTGCTGGGCACGGTGTTCTTATGGGTGGACTACGCCACGCCGATCGAAGAACTGCGCCGTGAACTCAAACGCCTGTGCGCCGCCGATCCCGACTGGGACGGCCGCCTGGCCCTGGTGCACGTGACCGACGCCAACGAGACCGCTGTGCAGGTGCGCTTTCTGGTCAGCGCGGCCAATTCGGCGCGCGCCTGGGAGCTGCGCTGCCGCATCCGCGAAGGCATGATCGCCTATTTGCAGCGCGCCCAGCCGCAGCATCTGCCGCGTCATCGTGTCCAATGGCATGAGCAGGCGCCGAACGGCCCTGCGTCGTTTCAATCCTGATCATTCCTTCGGGTTTTCTCCGAGAAAGGCTGCGAGATGAGCGCATGGCTCTCCCTTCCCATTTTGGGCAACCCCCTGCAGAACTGGTTGATCGCGCTGGGCTGGCTGGTGCTGACCGTGGTGCTGGTCTCCGTCGTCAAGCCGGTTCTGGTGTCGTGGATCAGCGCGCTGGCGTCGCGCACCAGCAACCATTGGGACGACGCCTTGGGCAACGCCGTGCAGGGCACCCGCCTGCCGCTGGTCGCGCTCGTCGGCCTGTACCCGGCGGTGCAGAGCCTGACCCTGCCGGCTGCGGTGAGCCAATGGCTGTCGGGATTGGCGGCGGTGGGGCTGTTTGTGCAGATCGGGCTGTGGGTGTCGCGCTTTCTCGATTTCTGGATTCGCGTCTCGCGCGAGCGCGCCATCTCTCACGATCCCGAAACCGCCACCGGCCTGGCCGCGATGAGCTTCATCGCCCGGCTGGTGCTGTGGTCGCTGGTGTTTTTGCTGCTGCTCGACAACCTCGGCTTCAACGTCACCACCCTGCTGGCCGGTCTGGGCGTGGGCGGCATTGCCGTGGGCCTGGCGCTGCAGAACATCCTCGGCGACCTGTTCTCCAGCCTGTCCATCGTGCTGGACAAACCGTTTCAGATCGGGCACTTCGTCGATGTGGACGGGTTTACCGGCACGGTGGAGAACATCGGCCTGAAGACCACCCGCATCCGTTCGCTCAGCGGCGAGATCGTGGTGTTTTCCAACACCGACCTCACCAAGGCCCGGCTGCGCAACTACAAGTTCATGCAGGAGCGGCGCGTGGTGTTCGCCTTCGGCGTGACCTACGACACCCCGCCGGATACCCTGGCAGAAATTCCGTCTTGGGTGAAGGCCGTCGTCGAGCAGCAAGCCGATGTCCGCTTCGACCGCGCGCATTTCAAGGATTTCGGCGACTCCAGCCTGAATTTCGAAGTCGTTTACTGGATGACGACTCCCGACTACACCGCGTATATGGACGCGCAGCAGGCGATCAACCTCGGCCTGATGCGCGCGTTTGCGCCGCACGGCGTGGAATTCGCCTTTCCCACGCGCACCCTTCAAATCCAGCTTGCCGAGGCGCTGCCCGTCACTTTGCGCGAATCAAGTCCGGCAGGCTCCTAGGAGCCTGTCGGACTTGAGGATCGCGGGCTGCAAAAGGGCGGTGCGGCGCCCTGCGGCAGCGGCTTTTTGCCCCATAGCTTCGGCTATGGGGCTGCAAATCCGCCGCCACATGGCATCCACACGGCCCTTTTTCGCCTTCCGCGCCCCAAGTCCGGCAGGCTCCTAGAATCCGCGCCATAACATCCCGGGAACGGTGCCCAGACACCCGGGCGGAGACTTGCATGCGGATTCTGATTGCCGAAGATGACCGGGTCCTGGCCGATGGGCTGGTGCGCTCGCTGCGCGCCCTGGGCTATGCCGTCGATCAGGTGGCCGATGGCAACAGCGCCGACGCCGCGCTGCAGTCCAGCGAATTCGATCTGCTCATTCTCGACCTGGGGCTGCCGCGGCTGTCAGGCTTCGAAGTGCTGCGCAGATTGCGCGCGCGCGGCTCCACCGTGCCCGTGCTCATCCTCACTGCGGCGGACAGTGTGGAAGACAAGGTGCGCGGCCTCGACCTGGGCGCCGACGACTACATGGCCAAGCCCTTCGCCCTGCAGGAGCTCGAAGCGCGGGTGCGCGCCCTGTCGCGCCGGGGCATGGGCGGGGCCAGCGCCATCATCCAGCACGGCCCGCTGCAGTACGACATGACCGGCCGCGTGGTCACGCTAGACGGCCATGTGGTGGAACTCTCCGCGCGCGAGCTCACCCTGCTCGAAGTGCTGCTGCAGCGCGCCGGGCGGCTGGTGAGCAAGGATCAGCTCGTCGAGCATCTGTGCGTCTGGGGCGAGGAGGTGAGCACCAACGCCATCGAGGTCTATGTGCACCGGTTGCGCAAAAAGATCGAAGTCGGCCCGGTGCGCATCGCCACGGTGCGCGGCCTGGGCTACTGCCTGGAGAAAATCGCGCCGACCGTCCCACAGGTGACCAAGGCCTCGCGTCCCGATGCCTGAAATGCAGCAGCGGGGAGAGCCGGCCGAAAGGACGGGAAAGCGCAAACGCCGACACCATCCCCGTTCGCTGTTCGGCGAAATTCTCGACTGGATGCTCGCGCCCATGCTGGTGCTGTGGCCGCTGTCCATCGGCATCACCTATCTGGTGGCGCAGGCGATTGCCGCCAAACCCTACGACGCCGCGCTGCAGCACACGCTGCTGCAACTCGCCGCGCAGGTGCAGACTCAGGGTGTGCACGAAGCGGTGAAGTCGGCCCTGTGGCAGCAGACGCTGCGCCAGCCGCCTGCGGGCGGCCTGCTCGGCTACCAGGTGCGCAGCAGGACGGGTGCGCTGCTGGCCGGTGAGCCGGGGATGCCCGCGCCTGCGAGCCTGCCGCCGGCTCGCGCGACGGCGCACCTCACGGTCATCTGGCGCGACGGCGAGATCGACGCGCACGGTGCGCGACTGGCCGGAGCCTGGGTCTGGCCGCCGGCCCAGGCCGGGGCCAGCCCCACCGGGCCGGTGCTGGTGCAGGTGGCGCAGAGCATGGAGGCGCGCACGCGGCTGGCGCGCGACATCGTGCAGGGCGTCATCCTGCCGCAGTTCGTGGTGGTGCCGATTTTCATTCTGCTGGTGTGGTTCGGCCTCGGGCAGGGCATCGCGCCGCTCAACGAATTGCAGGCACGCATCCGTCGCCGTCGTGCCGACGACTTGAGCCCTATCGAAGAACAGGAAGCGCCAGAGGAGATCGCGCCGCTGGTCGATTCGATCAACAGCCTGTTCGCCCGCTTGCAGCAGTCGCTGCAGACGCAAAAGCGCTTCGTCGCCGACGCGGCGCACCAGATCAAGACGCCGCTGGCCGGTCTGCGCATGCAGGCCGAACTGGCGCAGCGCGAAACCGACCCCGACGAACTGCGCGCCAGCCTGCGGCAGATCGGGCGCAGCGTGGAGCGCACCACCCGGCTGGTCAACCAGTTGCTGGCGCTGACCCGCGCCGAAAACCAGGGCGGCGCGGCCCGCGCGGTATTCGAGACCATCGACCTGCGCCAGCCCGCTGCCGAGGCCATGCAGGAACTGGCCATGCTGGCGCTGGACAAGAAGCTGGAGCTGGAATTCGACAGCCCGCCGCAGCCGCTGCCGGTGCGCGGCAATGCCCTGCTGCTGCAGGAACTCATCAAGAACCTGCTGCACAACGCCATCACCTATACCCCGCCGGGCGGCAGCGTCGCCCTGCGGCTGCGCAGCGCCACAGCCGGTGATCTGCGCGCTGCGCCCTCGGTGCTGCTTCAGGTGGACGACAGCGGACCGGGCATTCCCGAAGCCGAGCGCGCGCTGGTGTTCGAGCCCTTCTACCGCATTCTGGACAACGGCAGCGAGGGCAGCGGTCTTGGGCTGGCCATCGTGCGAGAAATCGCCCGCCAGCATGAGGCCGAGATCACGCTGAGCGATTTGTCGCGGGGAGCATCTCGCCTGGGATTCAGGGTGCAGGTGCAGTTCGCCCGCATCGGCCCGGCTGCACTTGGCTGATCAGTCCTGCGTTTGGCCGCACTGTTTTTTGAGATGGTTGAGCTGGCCGTAGGTGATGGGTTTGCCGCCTGCTGCCAGCGCCTTGATGCCCTCGGCCATGCACGGGCTGTCGTTGGCGAGCTGCAGTTGGGGCGCGTCCACGGCTTGGTTCACCAGGCGCGCGCGCAGCAGGCTGAAAATGCCCACCAGCACCACGATGCCCAGCACGATGCCCAGCAGCCCGCTGAGCTGCACGTTCATGCCCTTTTTCTGCGGCGGGGGCGTCGGATCGCCTGGCGTGTCGGTCATGGATTTCAGCGCAGGGCCGGGTTGAGGGTGTAAGTGCCGGTCAGGCTGGCCTGGGCCAGCACATGTCCGGCGAGGGCGGCGCGCAGTTGAGCGCCGTTGAAAACGCCTTCCACCGGGCAGCGCGCCACGTCCAGCGCGTACAGCGTGAAGATGTAGCGGTGCAGCAGACTGTCGTTCCATGGCGGGCAGGGGCCGTCGTAGCCGAAGTACTGCCCGGCCATGTCCTGATCCCCGGCGAACCAGGCGGTGTAGTCGTTCACGCCCTGGCGCATGCCGTCTGAGCAGTCCGGCCCCGGCTTGCCGCGCGGGGTGATTTCATGGCTGAATTCCTTTTCGTCGATCTTCGTGCGGGTGGCGGGTATGTCCACCAGCAGCCAGTGATAGAAGTCCACGCGGGGCAGGTCCGCCGGGACGGAGTGGCCGTCGAGGTTGACGTCGTCGGCGCGGCTGGGCACATCGGGGTCGTGGCAGATCAGCACCAGGCTCTGCGCCTCCTGCGGCACGCCCGACCAGCTCAGCGGCGGGTTGAGGTTCTGCGACAGGGTGACATGGCCGACCGCCGAAGGTTTGCAAAAAGCGTATTGCGGTGGAATCGGCTGACCATCGGCAAAGGCAGGGCTGGTGAGTTGCATGAGTTTCTCCGGGGCAAAAGCGTGGGAACGAGGGGCGGACGGGTTTCAGTGCGGATGCGGGGCGGCGCCCGTCTGGCAGTCGGTGGTTGCGCTTCGCATCTGCGCATTTTCCTCCTGCAGGCTTTCCTGCGCCGAAGTCAGCATTTCGATGGTCACGGTCATGCCGGGATAGGCCTCGATCAGCGCCTTTTCCACGGCGTAACGGCAGTCGGCGGCGCGCTGCAGCGACCACTGGCCCGGCATGTGCAGGTGCATGGAAGCGAAGCGCCGGGTGCCGGCCACGCGGGTGCGCACATGGTCGAAGCGCATATCCTGCGAACGGAAACGGTCGAGCACGGCCTGCAGGCCGGCGAGATCGGCGGCGTCCATCGATTTGTCCATCAGGCCGTCGACCGAGCGCTTCACGAGCGAAAACGCTTCGCGCAGAATGTGCAGCGCCACCACGATGCCGATCACCGGGTCGAGCCAGAGCCAGCCGGTCAGCGGCACCAGCAGCACGGCGGCGATCACCCCGGCGGAGGTCCAGACATCGGTGAGCAGATGCCGGGCGTCGGCTTCGATGACGATGGAGCGCAGGCGCTTGGCGCCGCGCAGCATCCACAACGCGACAAAGAGGTTGATTGCCGTGGCCGCAGCAGAAATCACCGCACCCAGCGGCACGTCGCTGATGGCCTGCGGGTGGGTGAGTCGCTGGGCGGCTTCGATCAGGATGAGCGCCGCGGCCACGCCGATGAGCAGACCCTCGGCGCCGCTGGAGAAATACTCCGCCTTGGTGTGACCGTAAGGGTGGTCGGCGTCGGGCGGCGCTTCGGCGATGCGCACGATGAACAGCGCGAACGCGGCGGCGGCGACGTTGACGATGGATTCCATCGCGTCCGACAGAAAGCCCACCGAGCCGGTGACCTTCCAGGCCAGCAGCTTGAGGCTGATGACGACGAGCGCCGCAAGCAGCGAGGCGCGGAGGTAGGTTCTGGCTTGCATGCGTCAATTGTGCATGGCCTGCGTGAAGGCCTGCAGGCGCGTGGCTGAAATGCACGGATACTTTTGCGTGAAGTCCATGACGATCACAAGATCGAGATTTCCTGCGCTACTGGTTAGACTTGACGGCTGTTTTCCTGCAATTCCCGTTCCTGCTGGCGTTCGTCTTCATGGCCTTCAACTTTCGTCCTCTGGCGTTGCCTCTGCCCAATCGCCGCGATCTGATCGCGCTGCCGCTGGTCATCGGCATGCTGCTTATCATCGGCCATGCAAGCCGCCAGATGGCTGTGCCATTCCATCTGGGCGAGCGCATCTCGCTCTCGCTCGATCCGGGAAACCTGCCGGAATATGCGCTCTACACCGTGCTGCGCATGCTGGCCGCACTCGCTGCAAGTACCGTGTTCACGCTGATCTACGCCTGGATCGCGGCCAACAACCGCTATGCCGAGAGGATCATGGTGCCGCTGCTCGACGTGCTGCAGTCGGTGCCGATTCTGGGCTATCTGTCGATCACCGTCACCGGCTTCATCGCGCTGTTTCCGGGCAGCCTGCTGGGGCTGCAGTTCGCGGTGATTTTCGCGGTGTGGACTTCGCAGGTCTGGAACATGACCTTCAGCCTGTACCAGTCGCTCAAGACCGTGCCGCGCGACCTCGCCGAGGCCGCCACGCTCTACCGTCTCAACGCCTGGCAGCGCTTCTGGAAGCTCGAACTCCCCTACGCCGCCCCCGGCCTGCTGTGGAACGCGATGATGTCCATGTCGGGCGGCTGGTTCTTCGTCGTCGCCGCCGAGGCGCTGACCGTGGCCGGGCAGCAGGTGTCGGTGCCGGGCATCGGCTCGTACATCGCCGCGGCCATAGCCGCCAAGGATCTGGGCGCCATCGGCTGGGCGATTCTGGCGATGATCGGGGTGATTCTGTCGTATGACTTTCTGCTGTTTCGCCCCATCGTCGCCTGGGCCGACAAGTTCCGTCTTGACGACACCGTCAGCGTGGACGCGCCGCGCTCGGTGGTGCTCGATTTCCTGCGCCGCACCCGCCTGACGCAGCGGTTGACGCGGCTGCCCGCCGCGCTGTGGGAAGCCAGTGTGCGCCTGCTGCCTGCGGTGCCCCTGCACAAGCCGCCGCGGCGCGCGCCTTCCGTGTGGGGCGAACGGGTGTTCGTTGCGAGCATGGTGCTGTTCACCCTCGGCCTGATCGTGGCATTGGTTCTGGTGCTGCCGCGCGATTTCGGCTGGCTGCAGGTCGGTCATGTGATGTTGCTGGGCGCGTTCACCGCGATCAAGGTGTTCGTGCTGGTGGGGCTGTCGGCGCTGATCTGGGTGCCGGTGGGCATCTGGATCGGCCTGCGTCCGCGCTGGGCGGCGGTGGCGCAGCCGGTGGCGCAGTTTCTCGCCGCCTTTCCCGCCAACCTGCTGTTTCCGCTGGTGGTCGTGGCCATCGTGCACTGGCATCTCGATGTGAATGTGTTCACCGCGCCGCTGATGATTCTGGGCAGCCAGTGGTACATCCTGTTCTCGGTCATCGGCGCGGCATCGAGCCTGCCCAGCGATTTGCGCGAGGCCGGGCGCAACCTGGGTTTGCGCGGCTGGCTGCTGTGGCGCCGGCTCTACCTGCCCGCCGTGTTTCCGGGTTTTGTCACCGGCGCGCTCACCGCCTCGGGCGGCGCATGGAACGCCAGCATCGTCGCCGAAGTGGTGAGCTGGGGCAGTCACACCCTGATCGCCACCGGGCTGGGCGCCTACATCACCGAGGCCACGCAGCAGGGGCAGACGCTCAAGGTCGGCCTGGGCGTGGGCGTGATGGCGCTGTACGTCATCGCCATCAACCGTCTGGTCTGGCACCGCCTCTACGACATTGCCGCCACGCGGGTGCGGCTCGATTGAACGCCCATTTTCATGCCTTTGGGAGACTTTCCATGAATGCCGTGATTGCCCAGGACCGGCTCGTTACGTCGGCCGACCCCATCTTTCAACTCAGCGGGGTGCGCAAGTCGTATCGCACCTCCGATGGCAGCGAACTGGTCATTCTCGACGGCGTCGATCTCGAACTGCGCGACGGCGAAATTCTGGTGCTGCTGGGGCGATCCGGTTCGGGCAAGTCGACCCTGCTTCGCATCCTGGCGGGTCTGGTGCCCGCCACCGGCGGCAGCGCACTGCACCGTGGCGAACCGATCGACGGGCCGGTGCCGGGGCTGGCGATGGTGTTCCAGAGCTTTGCGCTGTTTCCCTGGCTGACGGTGCTGCAGAACGTCGAACTCGGCCTGGAAGCGCTCAAGGTGCCGCCCGCAGAGCGCCGCGCGCGCGCGCTCGCCGCCATCGATCTCATCGGTCTGGATGGTTTCGAGTCGGCCTATCCACGCGAGTTGTCGGGCGGCATGCGCCAGCGCGTGGGGTTCGCCCGCGCGCTGGTCATCAACCCCGACGTGTTGCTGATGGACGAGCCGTTCTCGGCGCTCGACGTGCTCACCGCCGAAACCCTGCGCACCGACCTGCTCGACCTCTGGGCCGAGCGCAAGATCCCGACGCGCGGCATCCTGCTGGTGTCGCACAACATCGAGGAGGCGGTGCTGATGGCCGACCGCATCGTCATCCTCGGCTCCAACCCCGGCCGGGTGATCAGCGAGATGCGCATCGACCTGTCGCATCCGCGCGAGCGCGAATCGCAGCAGTTCCGCGACCTGGTGGAAAGCATCTACGGCGCCATGACCGCCAGGCCGACGGGGCGCGACGCCGTGCGCAAGCAGGCGCCGGGCATCGGCCTGCGTCTGCCCACGCTCTCGGTCAACGCCCTGGCCGGTCTGCTCGAAGAACTCGATGCGCTCGAAAAGAGCAGCGCCAACACCCGCATCAGCCTGCCCGAACTGGCCGAGGACATGCACTTCTCGGTCGACGATCTGTTCCCGCTGATCGAAGGCGCGGAACTGCTGGGCTTCGCTCAGGCCGAGGAGGGCGACATCATGCTGCTGCCCGCCGGACGGTTGTTCGTCGACGGCACGCTGCAGGAGCGCAAGGAATTGTTCGCCCGCCACCTGATCGAGCGCGTGCCGCTGGTGGCGCGTATCCGCGCGGTGCTCGACGAACGCTACAACCACCGCGCGCCCGATTCGCGCTTTCTCACCGAACTCGAAGACTACCTCAGCGAAGACGAAGCCCGCCGCGTGCTCGATACCGCGATCGACTGGGGCCGCTACGCCGAGCTCTACGCCTACGACGACAACGCCGAAGTGTTCAGCCTCGACAACCCCGAGGCCGATCTGGAGTGAGGGCTCCGCTCAGGGACAAAACGGCGACGGCGACAGCGACTTTGCTCTGAAGTCATGACGTGGTAATTTATTCATGTGACGTAAATATCTTCGGGTATTCTGCGCAGCATCATGCAAACAAAAAATGTCGATTTGATCTATTTCAACGCGGGCGGAGGCCACCGCGCTTCGGCGCTGGCATTGCAGCAGAGCATCGCGCAGGCGGGCCTGCCGTGGCAGGTGCGGCTGGTCAACCTCACCGAGGTGCTCGATCCGCAGGGCACGCTGCGCAAATACACGTTTTCGCCGGAAGACTATTACAACGCCCGCCTGGCGCGCGGCCTGACCATCGGCCTGCGGCATGAACTCAAGCTGCTGCAAGGGGCGCTGCGACTGCTGCATCCCACGCTGCTGAAAATCCTCAAGCTGCACTGGCTGCGCACCGAGCCCGATCTGGTGGTGTCGCTCATCCCCAATTTCAACCGCTCGCTGTATGAGAGTCTGACGGCCACTCTGCCCGGCGTGCCGTATGTCACGCTGTTGACCGACCTGGCCGACTTTCCGCCGCATTTCTGGATGGAGCAGGGGCAGGATCAGCACCTCATCTGCGGCTCGGAGCATGCCGTGCGCCAGGCCCTGCAGTCTGGGTTCGCCGCCGAGAAAGTGCACGCGACCTCGGGCATGATCATCCGCCCCGATTTCTACGCCGAGCCGGTGGGCTTCGACCGCGCCGCGAGGCTGCAGGCTCTGGGCTTCGATCCACGGCGTCCGGTCGGGGTGGTGATGTTCGGCGGGCACGGCTCGCGCAGCATGCTGGCCATCGCCGAGCGCCTGCCCGATGTGCAGCTCATTTTCATGTGCGGTCACAACGACAGGCTGGCGGCCAGGCTGCGCGCCTTGCCGGCTACAGCGCCGCGCCATGTGATGGGCTTCACCAGCGCGGTGGCCGAGGTGATGCGGCTGGGCGATTTTTTCATCGGCAAGCCCGGTCCGGGTTCGCTCAGCGAGGCGCTGCATCTGGGGCTGCCGGTGATCGTCACGCGCAACGCCTGGACCATGCCACAGGAGCGCTACAACACCGACTGGGTGCGAGAAAACGGCTTCGGCATGGTGTTGCCGAGCTTTCGCGCCATCGAGACGGCGCTGCCCGCGTTTCTCGACGATCTCGCCGCCAGCCGCGCGCGCGTGGCCGCGTATCGCAACCGGGCTGTTTTCGAGGTGCCGCAGATCCTGCAGGACGTTCTGCACGGCGCCGAGCAGGTGCACAGGAACATGGGCAGCCTTGGCCTTGAACGGTTCGGCGCCTCTATTGCGCGTGCCTCTACCCGCCGCCTTTTTGAAAATGGGCGGTGAAGCGTTGCCACCATGCCTGACGCTCGTCAGGGCCGGCCGCGCTGAGCGTCACCTCGACCCGCCAGCGCTCCAGCTCGATCCGTCCCAGGCGGGTGGGTTCGGCAGGGTGCAGGCGGATGTGCCAGTCGCTACCGGCGTCATGCCCTGAGAAGGCCTCGGGGCCTTCGGCGCGCAGCGTGGGAAACGCCATCGCCAACTGCCGCACGAAGGCGCTGCGGGTGATGGCCATGTCGAGCCGGCAATGCGCCGGGGCGTCGAGGCCGTACATGCCTTGGTCAGTTCAGCCGCCGGCCACGGGCGGCCAGATCGCCAGGGTTTCACCGTCCTGCAGCACGCGGGTGCCGCGCTGGTCCGGGGGGATGTAGATGCCATTCACCAGAACCAGGTGCACCAGTTTCCAGGGCAGGCGAAAACGCTCCACCACGTCCTGAATGGTGTCGCCGGGGGCGATGTCAAGCGTGATCTGATGGCCCTGCCGCGGTTGGGGCAGATAGTCCGTCAGCGTGGCCATCAGTTTGAGGGTGATGCGCACGCGGGCCGCAGGCGGAGCCATCCGGGCATCGGGGGAGGAGGTGGGTGCGCCCATGAGCGGATGAATCTCCATCAGTGATAGACCCTATCGGTGCGCCGGTCCTGCGCCTGCGCACTGGCGAGATAGGCTTCCATCAGGCGGGTGGGGTCGGCCAGCAGCCGGTCTTTCCAGGCGCCGAGCCGCACCCGGCCTTCCACCAGGCCGCGCAACACGCCGATGTGTTCGGTCGTGCCGATGCTGTTGCTGCCGACCATCACATCGCCCTCGAACTGCAGGCTGAGGTGTTTGTAGCCGGCACGGTCGGTCAGTTCGACGCCCTGTCCCCCCGGCACGCCCTGCCACTGGCCGAAGCTGCTGGAGATCAGCCCGAGGGTGTCGAGCACGTTGATCTGGGTGACGCCGCGCAGCTTCGTGCGCTTGCCCGCCATATTCATCGCCGCGACATAGGCCTGATCGACCGCGTTGGGCTGGATGGCGCTGACGATGGGCTTGCCGTAGAGCAGGTCGAAGGCCTCGGCGCAATCCCCGGCGGCATAGATGCCGGGTACATTGGTCTGCATGTGCTCGTCGGTGAGCACACCCTGCAGACAATGCACGCCGGAGCCTTCGAGAAAACCGATATTGGGCTTGACGCCTGCCGCCGAAATCACCAGATCGGCGGCCAGTCGCTCGCCGGTGGACAGGCGCACGGCCAGCGGCGCTGCGATGTCGGCTGGGTTCGATTCGATGGATTCGATGCGCGTACCGGTGTGCACCGCCACGCCCTTGCCTTGCACCCAGTCGCGGATCATGCCGCCTGCGGTTTCCCCCATCATGCGCGGCACCATGCGGTCGCCCATTTCCACCACGGTGAGCTGCACCCGGCGGCGCACCAGGCTTTCCATGATGATGCAGCCGATGAAACCGGCGCCGAGCTGGATGACCCGTGCACCGGGCACGGCGAACCGGGCGATGGTGCGGGCGTCTTCCAGCGTCCAGCAGGTATGCACCCGCTGGGCGTGGATGCCGGGAATGCGCGGCAGCACCGGCGCCGAGCCGGTGGCGAGCAGCAGGGTGTCGAAGGGCAGCGCCTCGCCGGATTCGAGGGCGAGGGTTTTGCTCGCGGCGTCGAGCGACTTCACCCGCGCATGGCGCGGGTCGATGCCAAGCTGCCTGAAGTGCTGCGGCTCCTTGCGCAGCCAAGTGCCGCGCTCGGTGATGTCGCCATGCAGCAGGTAGGGAATCGCCATGCGCGAATACGGCGGCCCTTCTTCGTCGCCGATCAGGGTGATGCGGTCTTCGGCGGCGATGTGTTTGCGCAGGGTTTCTGCGGCGACGACGCCTGCAGGGCCATTGCCGATGATGACGTGGTGTTTCATGTTGTTTGCCTCGATTCCGAACCGATCTCACGCCGTCCGACTCCTCCCCCACGGTGTGGGGGAGGTTGGGAGGGGGAGGTGGTGGGTGCGCAACCCTCCCCACCCCAACCCTCCCCACGCGTGGGGAGGGGGCTCAAGTCAAAGCCCGAGCCGCGTGCGGGTTTCGGGCTTGAGCATGCCTTCCGGGGTCCAGCCGCGCAGCTCGTAATACCGCGGCAGCATCTCGGGCAGCTTGTTCACCAGCCCCTTGGCCGGGCCGGTCTTGGCGGGCTCGTGAAGCAGGCGCGGCGGCAAGGTGTCATCCCGGGCGGTGAAGCCTGCGCGGTTGTTGTAGTCGCGCTCCATATTCCAGATGCGTTCGCCGATGGTGGCCAGGTTTTCCATCGTGAAGCCCTCGTCGCAAGCGGCGGCGAGCTGCGGCTGCACGTCGGCCAGCGTCCAGGCGAAACTGGTGAACAGGCAGATGCCGGCGGAATCGAACACTGCTGTGGCGTCTTGGAAGGCCTTGACCAGTTCGGGCTTGCCCTCGCTCACCAGCGGATCGGTCTTGACCGGAATGCCCAGCACCTCGGAGGCGACGGTATAGCCGCGCAGGTGGCAGGCGCCGCGGTTGGACGTGGCGTAGGCCAGCCCCATGCCCTGGATGCCGCGCGAGTCGTAGGCGGGGAACTCCTGCCCCTTGACGCTCATGCTCAGTTCGGGATGGCCGTATTTGGCCGTCAGCCGCTTGCTGCCCAGCGCGATCTCCTTGCCGAAGCCCTCGCCGTGCGCGGTGATTTCGGCGAAATAGGTCAGCGCCCTGGCCGAGCCGAAAGGCGCTTCGATGCCGAGTTGCTCCTTGGTCAGCAGGCCCATGTCGTACAGCTCCATCACCGCGCCGACGGTCGCGCCGAAGGTGATCGGGTCCATGCCGTCTTCGTTGCAGATGAAGTTGGCGTAGGTCAGGGCTTCGAGATCATCGACGCCGCAGGCCGAGCCCAGCGCCCAGGCGGCTTCATACTCCAGGCCGCCCGAGGCGCCCCAGTATTGCGGCTTATTCTCGACGGTGAAGTGATGTTCATCGATCTTGCTGATGCGGCCGCAGGCGATGGTGCAGCCGAAGCAGGCCTGGTTGGTGACCAGATTGGGTTTGCCGTCGGTCTTGCGCGGCTCGTGCATCGCCTCGCCGGAGATGTCTTTCGCGCCCTCGAACTGGACGTCGCGGTGATTGCGCGTGGGCATGGCGCCGATTTCGTTGATCACGTTCATCAGCACCTGGGTGCCGTATTTGGGCAGTCCCTGTCCGGTGACGGCGTTGTCGTGCAGCACCTTTTTCCCCGCATTGACCGCGGCCATGAACGCCTTGGGATCGCGCACATTGCCCACGCCCAGGGTGCCGCGCACGGCGATGGCCTTGAGGTTCTTGCTGCCCATCACCGTGCCCACGCCCGAGCGACCGGCGGCGCGGTGCAGGTCGTTGACGATGGCGGCATACATCACCCCGTTCTCTCCGGCGCGGCCGATGGAGCTGACGCGGATCTGCGGATCCTGGTGGTGGTTCTTGATCCACGGCTCGGTTTCCCACACCGTCTTGCCCCAGATCGGTGCGGCGTCGCGCAACTCGGCCTTGTCGTTTTCGATCGACAGATACACCGGCTTGGGCGACTTGCCCTCGATGATGATCATGTCCCATCCGGCCATTTTCAGCTCGGCGCCGAAGTAGCCGCCCGAATTGGAGCAGGCGATGGCGCCGGTGAGCGCGCCCTTGGTGATGACGGAATAGCGTCCGCCGGTGGAAACCGGCGTGCCGGTCAGCGGCCCGGTGGCGTAGATCAGCTTGTTGTCGGGCGACAGCGGATCGACCTTGGGGTCGACCTCCTCGACGAAGTATTTGGTCGCCAGTCCGCGCTGGCCGATGTAGTCGCGTGCCCACTGCATGTTCAGCGGCTCGCTCTTGAGGGTGCCTTGCGTGAGATTGACGCGCAGGATTTTTCCAGCCCAGGTCATGGTGGTCTCCTTTGGGATGTCTGTGTTTTCAGGCCGCGGCGTTCTGGTTGCCCAGCCGGTCGGCCCATTGCTGCATGCGCGACAGTCCGGTCCAGCTGGCATCGATATAGGTGATGGCGCCGGTGGGGCAGGCTTCGGCGCAGGCGGGTTCGCCGCCGCAGAGGTCGCACTTCTGCACCTTGCCGGTATCGGCGACGTAGTTCACCGTGCCGAAGGGGCAGGCGATGGTGCAGACCTTGCACCCCACGCAGACGTCTTCGAGCACGATCTTGGCACCCGTGGCGGCGTCGAGCTTGATGGCCTCCACCGGGCAGGCGTGCAGGCACCAGGCCTCGTCGCACTGGGTGCAGGTGTAGGGCACCTTGCGCCCGGTTTCGTGGAAATCGAACACCTTGATGCGGCTCTTGGCGGTGTTGAAAATGCCGTAGTTTTCATACGAGCAGGCCATTTCGCATTGCAGGCAACCCGTGCACTTGTCCGGGTCGATGTGCAGGGACTTTTGCATCTTGCGTCTCCTCGACAGTTGTGAATATCGCTACCACGCATCCGCAGCGGATGGGGTCTTGATCATGGCAATATAGGCCGCGGTTCTGAAAGGTGAAAGCGGCGGAAACTCTATGCCCGACCATGGCGCTCGGGTATGAGCTCAAGCGCTATCCACCTGTCGTGCAACGCGAAAAAAGCGACGCTCAGGCCGCCATCACCCGCCGCGCCAAAAGAGTCAAAGGGCGCTCGATCCAATGCTCCATGCGATGCGGCAGCGCCAGCGGCTTGAGCAGCATTTTCACCGCCTGCTCCATCGGCAGCCGCGCGCCCATATGGCGGTACAGGCGTTGAGTGATATGTTCGAACGGTACATCGTCTGCTGCATCGAGGTGGGGCTGGAACATCCAGACGTGGCGCAGCGCGATGTCGGAGTCGCTGGTGCGCAGTTCGGTGAGACGGCGCTTGAGCGCGCCGAGAATGCGCCCGCGCGACAAATTGCGCTCGGTGTTGAGTTCCTTGAAATAGCGGTAAAAGTGTTTGTAATGCTGCACTTCGTCGATGCGGATGTGCTCGGCCAGGTCGGCGAGCACCGGTTCGCCGGTGAGGTCGCGCAGGGTCTGGTAGTAGGTGGCCGTGCCCGTTTCCACCACGCAGCGGGCCACGAGCTCCAGCGGGCGCTCTTCCTCCAGTTCCTCGACGGTGCACAGGCGGGAGTATTCGCTGAAAAAAGAGGCGTAGGCCGCCTCCCAGTCGAACTCGGGCCATACCGTCTGCACATAGGTCTTGAGCGCGCGGCCATGCTGCAGTTCTTCGGGCTCCCACTGGTGTTGCAGCCAGTCGGAGATCGGCGGGTAGGCTTCGAAGTGCTCGACCAGATTGCGGGTATAGGTTTCCGACCCCGACTCGATGAATGAGGCGCTGGTCAGCAGATAGAACAGCTCGACGTTGTCGTGTACCAGCCTCGTGCAAATGCGCGAATAATCAATCCAGTCCAGCGTCCAGTGTGGCTGCAGTCCAGAGGAACGCTGTGCGAGCGCGGGAGATGATGCAATGGCGTGATTCATGGAACGATTCTCCACCGTGTCATGCTTGAAGAATAGACTGAAAATTCAACATCACAGTTCCGCATTGTTGCGTAATCGCTGCCGGAACGGGCCTAAACTTGTCAAAAGATATGACCACTCAGAGGGTGTGAATGAATCCGGCGTGGCCGAGCAGCGCGTCCAAAGTGCTCCAATCAAGGCGCAAAGCACAGCCGTGCCCCTCGGCACGGCGCGCATTTGCAACGCTGCAGGGGGCGCTTTGGGCGCGATGAGCGGGCATGGCGGATTTGTTCACACCCTCTCAATACAAGGAGTCTCTCATGAAGTCGCAAAAAACTCTTGCCATCGTCCTCTCGGCCAGTCTCGTCGCGCTGTCGCTGGGCGGTTGCGCGAACATGAACGAATCACAGAAAAGCACGGCCACGGGAGCCGGGATCGGCGCCGCGACCGGGGCGGTCATTGGTGCACTGACGGCTGGCGGCAATACCGGCAAGAGCGCAACGACGGGCGCCCTGGCCGGTGCGGCGGTGGGCGCGCTGGGCGGTTATCTGTGGAACCAGCATCTGGAGCAGCAAAAGCAGCAATTGCAGGCGCAGGCACAGGCCTCGGGCACGGGCGTGCAGGTGACGCAGACGCAGGACAACCGCCTGAAGATGAACGTGCCGGCCGACGCCGGGTTTGCCACGGGCAGCGCCCAGCTCAATCCGCGCATGTATCCCATTCTGGAAAGCCTGGCCACCGGCCTGAATCAGAACCCCGCTGAAACCGTGCAGGTGTTCGGCTTCACCGACAGCACGGGAACCGACGCGATCAATTACCCGTTGTCCGAAAACCGCGCGCTGACGGTGAAGAATTTTCTCGTGTCGCGCGGTGTGGCGCCGCAGCGCATTGTTACCCAGGGACTGGGGCCGCAAAACCCGGTGGCGAGCAACGCCACGGCTGCGGGCCGCGCCGCCAATCGGCGGGTGGAGATCTACGTGGCCGTGCCGGCGCAGCGCTGAGCAAATCCCCCTCGTCGCCAGCGGGGAAGGAGTTTTGATGAAAACCTAAGGTTTTATTGAAACCTGCGGTTTTCAGCGTTTTTCCTGATCTGTGTCAAACAGCCTGGGTAGTCGGGAATAGGGCATGAAAATGCGTCAGGCGTTGTTGTCATGGGGAAATAGCGGTATCCCTACAATGGCGCTTTATCTCCCCGGTCCGCCTGCCGGACCGCCGCCGCGATGAACGCCCCCGCTTCACAAGCTCCTGATTTGCTTCCTATGCTCAGCCAGGGCGGTACAGATGCCCCGCCCCGCCTGCGAGAAATCCCGTACAACTACACCTCCTTCTCCGACCGCGAAGTGGTGATGCGACTGCTGGGCGAACAGGCCTGGGATTGGCTCAACCAGTTGCGGCAGGAGCGGCGCACCGGGCGTTCGGCGCGCATGCTGTACGAGGTGCTGGGCGACATCTGGGTGGTGCAGCGCAATCCGTTTTTGCAGGACGATCTGCTGCAGAGCCGCAAGCGGCGTGCCGCGCTGATCGAGGCGCTCGAACACCGGCTGCGCGAAATCGACCGCCGCCGCGACGACAGCGCACGCAGCCCAGGCTCGGACGCGCAGCGCGACGCCCTGGTGCGTCAACTGCTCGACCGTGCCCGTGGCGCCGTGGCCGCCTTCGCCGCCTGGTTCGACGAGGCCGCGGCGTTGCGCCAGCGCGCCCGCAAGGTGCTGGGGCGGCACAGCGCGCAGGGCGCGATCCGCTTCGACGGCATGGCGCGGGTGTCGCACGTGACCGACGCCACCGACTGGCGGGTGGAGTATCCCTTTGTCGTGCTCTGTCCCGACAGCGAGGCTGAAATCGCCGGGCTGGTGCAGGGCTGCATCGAATTGGGGCTGACCATCATTCCGCGCGGAGGCGGCACCGGCTATACCGGCGGGGCCATCCCGCTGGTGTGGAAGAGCGCGGTGATCAATACCGAAAAGCTCGACCGCATCGGTCCGGTCGAATACATCGAACTGCCCGGCTTGGCCCATCCCGTGCCCACCATCCAGACGCCGGCCGGCGTGGTGACGCAGCGCGTGGCCGATGCGGCGGAAGCCGCCGGGCTGGTGTTCGCGGTCGATCCGACCTCGGCCGATGCGTCCTGCGTGGGCGGCAATGTGGCCATGAACGCCGGTGGCAAGAAGGCCGTGCTGTGGGGCACGGCGATCGACAATCTGGCCTCCTGGCGCATGGTCGATCCGCAGGGCCGCTGGGTGGAAGTGCAGCGGCTCGACCACAACCTCGGCAAGATTCACGATGTCGAGGTGGCGCGCTTCGACATCCGCACTTTCGCCGCCGACGGCGTGACCCTGCTGGAGCAGCGGCTGCTGGAGATTCCCGGCGCGCGGTTCCGCAAGGCGGGTCTGGGCAAGGACGTGACCGATAAATTCCTCGCCGGTCTGCCGGGCGTGCAAAAGGAAGGGTGCGACGGCATCATCACCAGCGCCCGCTGGGTGTTGCACAAAATGCCGCCGCATGCGCGCACCGTCTGTCTGGAATTTTTCGGCCAGGCGCGCGAGGCCATTCCCAGCATCGTCGAGATCAAGACCTTTCTCGACGCCCGGCCGGGCGGGGCGATTCTGGCAGGCCTCGAACATCTCGATGATCGCTATCTCAAGGCCGTGGGCTATGCGACCAAGAGCGCCCGCGGCACGCTGCCCAAGATGGTGCTGTTCGGCGACATCGTCGGCGAAGACGAAGCAGCCGTGGCCCGCGCCGCCTCCGAGGTGGTGCGCATGGCCAATGCGCGGGTGGGCGAGGGCTTCATCGCGGTGAGCGCCGAAGCGCGCAAGAAATTCTGGCTCGACCGCAAGCGCACCGCGGCCATCGCCCGCCACACCAATGCCTTCAAGATCAATGAAGACGTGGTCATCCCGCTGCCGCGCATGGGGGAGTATGTCGATGGCATCGAGCGCATCAACGTCGAGCTGTCGCTGAAGAACAAGCTGGCGCTGGTGGCCGAAATCGACCGCGCGCTGCGCGGCACGCTGCCGCTGGCGCGCAATGAAGAGCTGGCCGATGGCGAGCCCGCGCTTTCGCCGGAAGACCTCGAAGCCAAGCGCGCGCAGGCGCTGGATCTGCTCGCCGCGGTGCATGCGCGCTGGTCGTTCTATCTCGACCATCTCGATGCGCCGCTGCCTTCGCTGCCCGCCGCACAGCGCGCGCCCATTCCCGCGCTGACTTCGGTGTTCGCCGGGGCCGACGCTGCGCAGAGCACGCTGTTCCATCTGTTGCAGGATCATTCTCTGCGCGCCTCCTGGAAGGCCGAATTGCGCAAGCCGCTGGCTGCGGTGTTCGCTGGCGGCCTGTTCGAACCCTTGCGCCGCGAAATCGACGCCATTCACCAGCGCGTGCTCAAAAGCCGCTGCTGGGTGGCGCTGCACATGCACGCGGGTGATGGCAATGTGCACACCAACATCCCCGTCAACTCCGACGATTACGCCATGTTGCAGCAGGCGCACGACGCGGTGGCCCGCATCATGGCGCTGGCGCGCAGCCTGGGCGGGGTGATTTCGGGCGAGCATGGGATCGGCATCACCAAGCTGGAATTTCTCGGCGAGGATGAGATCGGCGCGTTCCGCGCCTACAAGCGCGAGGTCGATCCCGAGGGCCGTTTCAACAAAGGCAAGCTGCAGGGTGACCCGGCGCTCCCCGCCGATCTGCGCAATGCCTACACCCCCAGCTTCAACCTGATGGGGCATGAGTCGCTCATCATGCAGCAAAGCGACATCGGCGCGATCAGCGCTTCGGTGAAGGACTGCCTGCGCTGCGGCAAGTGCAAGGGTGTGTGCGCCACGCATGTGCCGCGCGCCAATCTGCTGTATTCGCCGCGCGACAAGATTCTCGCCACCTCGGCGCTGATCGAGGCCTTCCTGTACGAGGAGCAGACCCGGCGTGGCGTGAGTATCCGCCACTGGGAAGAGTTCGAGGACGTGGCCGATCATTGCACGGTCTGCCACAAATGCGTGACACCCTGCCCGGTGGACATCGACTTCGGCGATGTCACCATGAATATGCGCAACCTGCTGCGCAAGATGGGCAAGAAGAGCTTCAAGCCGGGCAATGTCGCGGCGATGTTCTTTCTCAATGCCACACAGCCGCAGACCATCAAGCTGGTGCGCACCGCGATGGTCGGCGTGGGCTTCAAGGTGCAGCGTCTGGCCACACGCCTGCTCAGGCCGCTGGCCAGACCGCAGACGGCGCATCCGCCTCTCACCGTGGGCAAGCCGCCGATCCGCGAACAGGTGATCCACTTCATCAACAAGCCCATGCCGGGCGGCCTGCCCAAGAAGACCGCGCGCGCGCTGCTCGACATCGAAGACAAGGATTTCGTGCCGATCATCCGCAATCCGGCCGCGACCTCGGTGGACAGCGAGGCGGTGTTCTATTTTCCCGGCTGCGGCTCGGAGCGGCTGTTCAGCCAGGTCGGGCTGGCGACGCAGGCCATGCTGTGGCATGCCGGGGTGCAGACGGTGCTGCCGCCGGGCTATCTGTGCTGCGGCTATCCGCAGCGCGGTTCGGGCCAGTTCGACAAGGCCGAGAAGATCATCACCGACAACCGGGTGCTGTTCCACCGCGTGGCCAACACCCTCAACTATCTCGACATCAAGACCGTGGTGGTGAGCTGCGGCACCTGCTACGACCAGTTGCAGGGCTATGAATTCGACAAGATTTTCCCCGGCTGCCGCATCATCGACATCCACGAATATCTGCTGGAAAAGGGTTACAGACTGAGCGGCAACGGCGCGGCGGGCGCGGTGAAGTATCTGTATCACGACCCTTGCCACAGCCCGATGAAAACGCAGGAGCCGATGAAGACCGTCAAGGCGCTGCTGGGTGACGGTGTGCTCAAAAGTGATCGTTGCTGCGGCGAAAGCGGCACGTTTGGCATCTCGCGGCCCGACATCGCCACGCAGGTGCGCTTTCGCAAGGAAGAAGAACTGCGCAAGAACGAGCTGGCGCTGCGGGCCGATGGCTTTGCCGGAGACATCAAGATTCTGACTTCCTGCCCGTCGTGCCTGCAGGGCCTGGCCCGTTATGGCAACGATCTGCAGCACGGCCTGCTCGAAGCCGACTACGTCGTGATCGAAATGGCACGTCACCTCATCGGCGAAAATTGGATGGCCGACTACGTCAAGGCGGCGAACAACGGCGGCATCGAGCGCGTATTGCTGTAATCATGAACGCTGCCGCCCCCGCTCTGCTGGTGATCGACGTGCAGAACGGCTTTTGCACCGGCGGCGGCCTGCCGGTGCCCGATGGTGAAGCCGTCGTGCCGGTGATCAACCGGCTGGCGGCAAAGTTTGCGCAGGTGGTGCTGACGCAGGACTGGCACCCGCCGGGCCATGTCTCTTTTGCCAGTTCCCACCCGGGGCGGCAGCCCTTCGAGACCATCAACCTGGACTATGGGCCGCAGGTGCTCTGGCCGGATCATTGCGTCCAGGGCACACGCGACGCCGATTTCCACCCCGAGCTGCACATTCCCCATGCCCAGGCCATCCTCCGCAAAGGCTGGCGGGCGGGCATCGACAGTTATTCAGCCTTTTTCGAGGCCGACCGCAGGACGCCAACCGGTTTGACGGGCTATCTGCGCGAGCAGGGCGTGCGCGAACTGGTGCTGTGCGGATTGGCCACGGATTTCTGTGTGGCCTGGAGCGCTTGGGATGCTCGCGCCGCAGGATTTGGCGTGACGGTGGTGGAAGACGCCTGCCGCGCCATCGACCTGGACGGTTCGCTGGATCAGGCTTGGACGAAAATGCGCGCCGCTGGGGTGCGGCGCGCGATGTCTGACGAGTTCTGATCAGACTTTTTCAGTGACGGCAGCGATTTTTTGCGTCCGTTGCACGGGCGTCGGCTGCGCAGGAGCTGCAGTATCCTCGGGCTCGTCTTCATAGCCGCGGATCATGGCCATGATGTGCGCCGTCGGGGTGTGGCCGGTGGTCGTCAGATAGACGTGGATGATGAAGAAGATCAGCATCATGTAGGCGCCGATGGTGTGCGCCCAGGCTACGAGCTGCAGGCTGATGCCCCACTGCTGCCAGACCGGCCAGGCGCCCCAGTCGGCAAAGAACAGCAGCCAGATGCCGCTGATCCAGATGATGGGGTTGATCATCAGCTTCAACCACAGATACGCCAGACGCTGCAGCGGGTTGTGCTTGCGCGCCGGAGTCGGATGGTAGGGGTGCTCCTCGCCGCGGAACATGCCCCAGGCGTAGTGCCGCGCGACCAGAAAGACTTTGTCGAAGGTCGGGATGTATTGCTTCCATTCGCCGGTGGTGAAGTGCCAGAAAATGGCGAACACCCACAGGATCACCAGTGCCCAGGCGGCGATGGTGTGGATGCGCAGCGCGGTGAGGAAGTCTACGCCCAGGTCGTATAGGCCGTGGATGCGAAAGCCCGAGAGCATGAGCAGGATGATGAGCCCGGCCTGGCTCCAGTGCCAGAAGCGCTCGAACCGCTTGAACAGGATGACGCGATGTGTTGTGGCCATGACGGATTCCTCTGAGGGTTTGCCTTGCGCGGGTGATCAGTGGTTCTTGCTTCCGGGCTTGTTGCGACGGCGCAGCCACAGGAAGCTGCGGATGCCGCCATGCACCATCACCCCGGCCAGGCTCAGCCCGGCCACACCCAGACCGATGGTTTCGATCCAGGTCTGATGGTCTTTGCTGCGTCCGGGGATGTAGATGCCGTCGATTTTCTCCAGCCGCCCGTTGTTGGCATGGCATTGCGCGCAGTTGAGCGCCTTGTCCTTGGGCGCGACCATATGCGTGATCGGCCAGGTGGTGGTGGTCTTGACGAATTCATACTTGCCCGACCACTCCAGCCCCGCCTCCTTCATGCCTGCGGCGATGGATTTTTCCCAGTCCATGGTGTGCCAGTAGGCCGCATCATCGAAACCGGCGTTGTGGATGGCCAGCAGACGGTGCATCTCCGGGTCGTAGGGCTGGGTGCCTTTCATGGTCTTGACCGGCCAGATGCGCGACTTGCCATCGGTGGGGCTGCCACCGTATTGATTGATGGCGATCACGCCGTCCTTGTTCGGCACGGCGTTCTCGCCGATATTCATCCACTTCACCGCTCCGTTGAACCAGGTGTAGTCGGGCACGACGTCCTCGCCCAGCTTGAACTGGCCCTTGATGCCCAGATAGGTCGGGTGGCCGTGCTCGTCATTGATGACCAGGGGTTTGCCGTCGGGGCCGCGCTGACCGGCCTTGGAATAGTCCCACTCCATCTTGGTGGGCACGCCGCCGCGGGCGAACTCGGGGATGTGGCAGGTCTGGCAGGCGATGTTGCGGGTGTGCATGTTCAGCTCCTGCGCCAGATTGCCCTTGTGCGGGGTGTCGCCGTGGCAGGACTGGCAGCTCGCCGCGCTGCCCATATTGTGCTGGCTGCCGCGCACATATTGGCCGCCGAGGTGTTTGGCGTCGAGTTTGTAGTGGCTGCCGCTGACCTCGTGTCCACCGGTGACGTGGCAGGTCTGGCAGGTGAAGTTCAGCCCGTCCTTGGCCATGTGCACGTCGAGTGATTTGGGCGGATTGATGAGCGAGCTGTCGAGATCGCCGTGCTTCACGCCGTCGCCGCCGCCGCCGTTGAAGTGGCAGGTGCCGCAATTGGCGCGTGCGGGTTCGCCCACATGCTGAGCGATCACGGCCAGATCGATCGGTTCGATGAACTTGCCCGAGCCCGGCGGCATCTCGATGGGGGTGGTCGGCGGGTTGCCCGACTGGTAGGGCGCCTTGACGTATTTGCCGGTCTGGTCGTGGCAGACCAGGCAGTCCACATCGGTGTCCGGTCGTTTGCTGAAGGCGACGAACTCACCGCTCTTGGCATCCCCATAGCCGACGTGGCAGCCTGTGCAGTATTGTTGGTTGCTCGGCGTAGACACGCAGAAGTTGTTCATCACCTTGTTCTTGCCGACGATGCGCTTGGAGTCTTGTTCGACGGCTTCCCACTTCCAGTGGAGGGTGCTCTTGATCTGCTTGGCCGCCTCGGTATGGCAGCTCAGGCAGGCCGCGGTGACTTCGGGGCCGCTTTTGAACGGCCCTTGAAGCTCCTTGAACTTGCTGTGGTCGACCGTGGCCTTCGGGCCGGTGGGGATCTTGGGAATCACGGCATAAGGCGCGTTGATATCGACCTCGGCAATGGCCGACTGCGGCGCTGACGAAGCAGGGGAGGCCAGCGCGGGCGGGGCGCTGGCCGCGGCCGCAAGGAGAGCGGCCAGATGGAGCCAGAAGCCGAAGCGGGCAGCAGGCGCGAAGCGGTGGGTAAGCGGCATGACGGACACTCCAGTCGGTGCGCGAAACGGATCGATCAAGGTCAGTATGGTCACAGATACAGTAAGTTGCAATTGTGACAAGACGCAAAAACAACGAACCCGATATGCCGAAATTGCAATCTTTTGATCTGGGATAAATGAATCCATCGAATCAGTCGCGCGGCCCGCCCCCGCTTTGCCCGCGAGCGTGTGATTCGAACAACAGCCGTATCGGGTGCGATGCCGATAACATCTTCTGCGAGCCGGACTGTTTTATGGCCCGTTCTGTCTGAATTGCGGGCGAGCAGCAAAACGCCAACACAGCTGCCTCATGTCAGGCCTGTGAACCATCCCGTGCTCTTGAAATGGACATGCCGAACGGAACGAACTGCCCTCTGTGTGACACCGACGGTGGCCGGGTGATCTGGCGCGGCGCCGAATTTCGCTTGATTCGTGCCGACGACGCCTTGCTGCCCGCGCTGTACCGGATCGTGTGGAACGCGCACTTGACCGAGTTCAGCGACTTGAGCGCACTGCAGCGGCTGAGCTGCATGGACGCCGTGGTGCTGGTCGAGCAGACGCTGCGTGCGACACTCGCTCCCGACAAGATCAACCTCGCCAGTCTGGGCAATGTGGTGCCGCATCTGCACTGGCATGTGATGCCGCGCTGGCGCTGGGACGCTTACTGGCCGCAGTCCGCCTGGTCTGCGGCGCAGCGCACGATGGACGATGCCAGGCTGGCCAGAGTCAACGCCTTGCTGCCCGAGGTGGATGCGGCTTTGTTGCGCGCATTCGCCAGGCGCTTCGGCGGCACATAAACCCAGGAAAGGATGCCGCCCGGGCATGGCGGATTCATTCACACCCTCTGACGCCCGCCCATTCCTCGCCGAGATCGTGGGCGATGGCGAACTGGTCGAGTACCCGCGCCAGGCTGGCGTCGATCATGGCTTCGATGCTGGCGGGGCGCAGATAGAACGCGGGCAGGGGCGGAAAAATGACGCCGCCCATTTCCGTGACGGCGGTCATATTGCGCAGATGCGCCAGGTTGAGCGGCGCTTCGCGCGGCAGCAGCACCAGCTTGCGGCGCTCTTTGAGGCAAACGTCTGCCGCGCGAGTGATGAGGTTGTCGCAAAAACCGTGCGCAATGGCCGCCAGAGAGCGCATGGAGCAGGGAGCCACCACCATGCCCAGGGTGGAAAACGAGCCGCTTGCAATAGCTGCGCCGATGTCGCCGACGGGATGCACCGCATCGGCCAGCGCGTCGACCGCCTTGCGATCCAGATTCATTTCCAACTTGAGGTTGAGCACGCCGGCTGCGGAAATGAGCAGGTGCGTCTCGACGCTGCCGAGCCGCCGCAGGTGTTGCAGCAGACGCACGCCATAGATGACGCCCGTCGCCCCGGTCAGTGCCACGATGAGTCGCGGTCGGGTCATGGACGCGGGGCGGGATTCCAAGGGGTGAGGAAAATGGCGGACGCGGGTATCAGCGTATTTACTATTAAACTACTTCAGGCCGTCGAGCAGGGCTTGCAGTTCGCCGCTTTGTGCCATTTCCGCCATGATGTCCGAGCCGCCGACAAATTCGCCCCTGACGTAAAGCTGGGGAATGGTGGGCCAGTTGGCGTATTCCTTGATGCCCTGACGAATGGCCTCGTCCTGCAGCACGTCCACCGCCTTGATCTGGCTGACGCCGCAAGATTTGAGCAACTGCACGGCACGCCCCGAAAAACCGCACATGGGGAACTGCGGCGAGCCTTTCATGAACAGCACGACGTCGTTGTTCTTGACGATTTGATCGATTTGCTCCTGCACACTGGACATGGCGGGTTTTCCTGGTTGATGTCGATCAAGGCATTTTAGAAGCTGCCCGCCTTGACCGCAGGCCGGGGAGAATGCCCCCGCTCGCACGCTCGATACCGGCCAGATCGCGCGCGCTGAATACGTCCTGATAGTGGTGCATGGTCAGCAAATCGCGCACCACCGCAGCCTGATCATAGCCATGCTCCAGCAGCAGACAGCCGTCGTCGCGCAGAAATCGGTCGGCTTGTGCAATGATCTGGCGCAGATCGTCCATCCCGTCCGCGTTGGGTTGTCGGCCGGTCAGCGCAAGAGAGGGTTCATGGCGCAAGGCGGGCAGGTGCGGATCGTCCACGGCGATGTAAGGCGGGTTGGAAACAATGCAGTCGAAATGCGCCACCCCGGTCAGCGGACGCAGGGCATCCCACCAGTTGGATTGGAGCAAGCGCAGGGCACCCCCCGGGCGCTGCGGATCGAGCAGGCGCTGCGCATTGCATTGCGCCACAGCCAGTGCCGCGGTGCTGGCATCGAGCGCCCAGACCTGAGCCTGAGGGCGGGCGTGCGCGATGGCGATGGCGATGGCGCCACTTCCCGTGCCCATGTCCAGCACCGCTGGCAGGCGACCGGCGGGCAGGGCGTCGAGATGACGCAGGGCGAGTTCCACCAGCAGCTCGGTATCGGGGCGGGGAATGAGCACGTTGGGGGTCACCTTGAAGCTCAGACCGAAAAACTCGCGCTCGCCCAGCACATAGGCCAGGGGCTCGCCTTCGCGCAGGCGGACGGCAAGCGCGTTCAGCTGGGCCAGGTCCGCCGCGCCGAGTTCGCGTTCGGGATGCGCGGCCTGCTGCGCGCGAGTCCAACCCAACACCGATTGAATCAGGGCTTGGGCGTCCAGCCGGGCCAGGCCGCAGGTTCGCGTCCAGGCTGCCAGATCGCAAGGTGCGGCCATCTCAGCTTTCACCCAGTGCGGCGAGTTGCGCGGCCTGATCCTCGGTGCGCAGGGCGGTGAGCAGTTCGTCGAGGTCGCCGTCCATGATGGCGTCGATTTTGTACAGAGTGAGGTTGATGCGGTGCTCGCTGACCCGGCCCTGTGGAAAGTTGTAGGTGCGGATGCGGTCGGAGCGCTCGCCACTGCCCACCAGGCTTTTGCGCGTGGCCGCTTCCTGCGCCTGCTGCGCCTGGCGTTCGCGCTCGGCCAGGCGCGCGGCCAGTACCGACAGGGCGCGGGCCTTGTTGCGGTGCTGCGAGCGTTCGTCCTGGCATTCCACCACCAGCCCGGTGGGCAGGTGGGTGATGCGAATAGCGGAATCGGTTTTGTTGATGTGCTGCCCGCCCGCACCGGAAGCGCGGAAGGTGTCGATGCGCAAGTCGGCCGGATTGATCTGGATCGCCTGCGCCTCATCGATCTCGGGCATCACGGCCACCGTCGCCGCGCTGGTGTGCACGCGCCCCTGCGTCTCGGTCCTGGGCACGCGCTGCACCCGATGGCCGCCCGATTCGTATTTCAGCAGGCCATAGGCCCCCTCGCCCTCGATGCGCAGAACCACCTCCTTGTACCCGCCCAGATCGCTCGGGCTTTCGCTGACCACCTCGGTCGTCCAGCGCTTGCGCTCGGCATAGCGCGCGTACATGCGCAGCAAGTCGGCGGCGAACAGCGCGGATTCCTCGCCTCCCGTGCCCGCGCGGATTTCGACGAACACGTTGCGGCTGTCGGCCGGGTCGCGCGGCAGCAGGGCGACCTGAAGCTGGGCCTGCAGCGCGTCCAGCGCAGCGCGCGCTTGCTGCATTTCCTGCTGCGCCAGTTCTTTCATGTCGGTGTCGCTCAGCAGCGACTCGGCCTGCGACAGTTCGTCTGTTTTTGCTTTGTATTGCGCATACAGCCCGACCACGGGTTGCAGCTCGGCCAGCTCCCGCGTCATGTTGCGAAAGCGTTTTAGGTCCGCGGTGCAATCGGGCGCAGCGAGCAAGGCGTCGAGCTCGCTGGCGCGGCGTTGCATCTGCTCCAGTTTGTCCAGCAGGGAAGGCTTCATGGGGGGATGGGAGCGCACTGGGCCGCACCTTGGTGTGCGGCCTGCAAACCGAAAGGAACGGACGCGCTAGATTTGCGCGTCTGGGGAGGAGACGTCGGAATCGCCTCGGTGCGGGCACAGAAACACCCGCTCGACCGCCTGCGCTACGGCTTGGCGATGGGAGGAATCGCCATGATGCAGCGCGGTGAAGGCGCCGTGCAGGAATTTGTGTGACAGCCCCCGTGCAAGCGCGTCGAGCACGGCCTCTGGCGGCTCGCCACGGGCCAGCAGACGCCGGGCGCGTTCGACCTCATGCGTCTGCCATTGTTCGCTCTGCGACTGCAGTCGCTGAATGAGGGGCACCTGAGAGCGTAGATCCAGCCATTCGAGAAAACCGTGTACGCGGTTCTCGATGATGGCCTCGGCCTGTTCGATTGCGGCCTGGCGTTTTTCGGTATTGCTGCGCACCAGAGCAGACAAATCATCCACCGAATACAGGTAGACATCGCTCAATTGTGCCACCTCGGGCTCGATGTCGCGTGGCACCGCCAGATCGACCATCACCACGGGTTTGTGGCGCCGCTGCCTGATGCTGCGCTCCGCCGCGCCCAAGCCGATGATCGGCAGGCTGCTGGCGGTGCTGGTGACGACCACGTCGAACTCGGCAAGCCGCTGCGGCACGTCGGTCAGGCGGATGGCTTGCGCCCCGAACCGCTGCGCCAGGCGGGCGCCGCGCTCGATGGTGCGATTGGCGATCACCATGCTCCTGGGCTGATGCGCGGCGAAATGCGTGGCCACGAGTTCGATCATGTCGCCGGCGCCGATGAACAGCACGCGACACTCCTGAAGGCTCTCGAACACGGTCTGCGCCAGATGCACGCTGGCCGCGGCCATGCTGACCGAGTGGGCGCCGATTTCGGTATGGGTACGGACCTCTTTGGCGACCGAGAAAGTTCGCTGAAACATCTGGTTCAGCGTGCTGCCCAGAGCGCCGGAATCCGAGGCGACCCGCACGGCCTCCTTCATCTGCCCAAGAATCTGCGGCTCGCCCAGCACCATGGAGTCCAGACCGCTGGCCACGCGAAACGCATGTCGCACGGTGCCGTCTTGTACCAGGCGATAGCTGTGGTCGGTCAGATCGTCGATCTGCACCTGACGCTCGGTGGACAGCCAGTGCAGCAGCGCATCCCGCGGGTCGCTTTCGGCCGCGCAGTAGATCTCGGTACGGTTGCACGTCGATAGAATGGCAGCCTCGATGGGGCCGTTGCGGCGGCCTCCCAGCATGTTCACTTTCAATCGCTGAAGCGCATCCACCAAGGTGTCGGCGGAAAAAGCCAGACGCTCGCGTACCCCGACAGGTGCGGTTTGGTGGTTGAGTCCGACGGTGGCGAGCAACATAATCAAATAGTAATTTTAAGAACTGTCGTGACTTTTGGCGACTGATCTTGATCAAGGCAAGAATGCGCCAAGGGCATCCGAAGAGCACATTGTCTTCAATCGGGCGGTACGGTGCATCGGTGCAAACGGCAGGTTTCATCGAAAACCGGCTTCAGTTGGAAACCTCCCCCTTCAGGGGATCAACTGACACGGCAGAGGCGCAACCTCTTCCGTGTTGTTTCGCCCGGCGCGTCCGGGAGCGGATTGAAACATGGGGTCTATTTTTCTGTCTTGGCTCGTCCAGACGAGCGTCATGCCGTTGTTCGTCGGCGCCGTGACCGGTGGACTGGCGCCTCTGGCGTGGGGGAGGAGTTGCGCGGCGGGCTGGAAAACACGCGCGATCCTGGCTGCGATCGCCGCATTGCTGCCGCATTTCATGTTGGTGGGCAGTGGCCTGCTTCGCGAAGGATCGATTTGGGATTACGCAACTGTGCTGCTCGCAGCTTGCCTGGCCAGCGCTGCCGTCTGCCGGGGTGGGCGCCTCGCCAGGCGCTCCTCCTGAGCACCCCCAAGGCCGGGCTACGCCCAGCCCGCCCCCCGTGGGGGATCAAGGAAACTTGGAGCGGCCCTGCGTTTCCTTGAGAGCGCCCCCAGACCTGCCGCTTTCGCGTTAGGCCCCCGAGGGGGATGAGAAAACTTGGGGCGGCCCGGCGTTTTCTCATGAGCGTTCTTTAGACTCAGACGCTCGAAGTCGAGAAAAAGGAGTTGACACTGGCGTGTCTATCCTGCAGAATTTAATGCTTCGCTCTTTTGCATGCCCTTTTGAGGGGGTGTGCAGATTAGCGTGAAGTCAGTCGATTTGCGTGATGAGATTGTTCAGGGCGCGCAGCGACTGAAAGAAAGCAACAGAGCAACACAGATCAATTCCCGCACCAGGGAGCCAAGACTGGCGCACGTTGTGCGACTAAGTTGGGTGAAGGAAATTAAATGATTCAGACGCAATCCAGGCTGGATGTCGCCGACAACACCGGCGCCAAATCCGTCATGTGCATCAAGGTGCTGGGCGGCTCCAAGCGCCGTTACGCCGGTGTGGGTGACATCATCAAGGTCAGCATCAAGGAGGCAGCGCCTCGCGGCCGCGTGAAAAAAGGCGAGGTTTACAGCGCTGTCGTGGTGCGTACCGCCAAGGGCGTTCGCCGCGCGGACGGTTCGCTCATCAAGTTCGACGGCAATGCGGCGGTGCTGCTCAATGCAAAGCTCGAGCCCATCGGTACGCGCATTTTCGGCCCGGTGACGCGCGAACTGCGTACCGAGCGCTTCATGAAAATCGTGTCTCTGGCGCCTGAAGTGCTCTGAGCCCTGTGCTCTGAGTCGAAAAAAGGATTTGTGATGAACAAGATTCGCAAGGATGACGAAGTGATTGTCATTGCCGGCAGCGACAAGGGTCGCCGCGGCAGGGTAACGGCGCGTGTGGGTGCCGACCACGTCGTGGTCGAGGGTGTGCATACCGTGAGGAAAAACGTGCGCCCCAATCCGATGAAGGGTGAGGCGGGCGGCGTGGTTTCCCGCGACCTGGCCATTCATCAAAGCAATGTGGCCATTTACAACCCGGTGACCGGCAAGGCGGATCGCATCGGCTTCAGGATCCTGGATGGTGGCGCCAAGGTGCGCATTTTCAAATCCAGCGGTGAGCAGATCAAGGGTTGATCGGAGGATTTATGTCGCGCCTGCAAACGATTTACAAAGACAAAGTCGTGCCCGAATTGATGGCCAAGTTTGGCTACAAATCGGTCATGGAAGTGCCGCGCCTGACCAAGGTGACGCTCAATATGGGCGTGTCCGAGGCGGTGGCCGACAAGAAGGTGATGGAGCATGCGGTGAGCGATCTCACCAAAATTGCTGGCCAGAAACCGGTGGTGACCAAGTCGCGCAAGGCGATTGCCGGATTCAAGATTCGGGAAAACCTGCCGATCGGCTGCATGGTGACGCTGCGCGGAGGTCGCATGTATGACTTTCTTGACCGTTTTGTGACCATTGCCCTGCCTCGCGTGCGCGATTTTCGCGGAATTTCCTCTCGCGCTTTCGACGGTCGTGGCAACTACAACATTGGCGTCAAAGAGCAGATCATCTTCCCGGAAATCGAATACGACAAGATCGATGCGCTGCGCGGTTTGAACATCAGCGTGACCACGACGGCCAAGACCGACGAAGAGTGCAAGGCGCTGCTTGCCGCATTTCGTTTCCCCTTCAAGAACTGAGGCCATCATGGCAAAACTGTCCCTGATCAACCGCGAAAAAAAGCGCGAAGACCTGGTTGCAAAATTTGCGGGGAAGCGCGCTCAACTGCAGGCTATCGTTGACGATACCTCCAAATCTTTCGAAGAGCGCTATGAAGCCCGTCTGAAAATTCAGCAACTGCCGCGCAATGCCAATCCGACTCGTCTGCGCAATCGTTGTGCCATCACGGGCCGTCCACGCGGAACCTTCCGCCGGTTCGGCTTGTCACGCAGCAAGATACGCGAGCTGGCTTTCCGCGGGGAAATTCCTGGCGTGACCAAGTCCAGTTGGTAATCGGTTGTTAAATCGGTTGGTAATTACTCATTCAGGCAGTCATCCAGACGAGCTGAATTCGGTTGCTACTTCGGTTGCCACGTTCCAGACACTGCGTTGGTTTGCCGACTAGACGCCAAAAGTTTTTAGGAGAATATTGATGAGCATGAGTGATCCCATCGCCGACATGCTGACGCGCATTCGTAACGCGCAGATGGTCGAGAAGGCGAAGGTAACGATGCCGGCTTCCAAGATCAAGGCTGCAATCGCTCAGGTCCTGCACGAAGAGGGCTATATCGACGGTTTCAATATCCGTCGTGAAAGCGAGGCGAAGGCCGATCTGGAGATTTCGCTGAAGTACTACGCAGGCAAGCCGGTGATCGAGCGACTCGAGCGCGTCAGCCGTCCAGGTCTGCGCGTGTACCGCGGCAAGGAAGAGATTCCCCAGGTGATGAATGGGCTGGGCGTTGCCATCGTTTCGACTTCGCGTGGCCTCATGACCGATCGCAAGGCGCGCCAGGTCGGAGTGGGCGGCGAAGTTCTCTGCTACGTCGCTTAAGGGGAGAGTAGCCATGTCACGTATTGCCAAATATCCGGTTCAGGTGCCTGCCGGCGTCGAAGTCAATCTCAGTGCGGACAAGATCGCCGTCAAAGGCGGGCTGGGCAGACTTGAGCGTGCTCAATTTTCCGGCGTGCGGATTGTCCAGGACAACGGAGCCCTGACTTTCGCTCCGGTTGACGAATCCCGCGAGTCGCATGCCATGTCGGGCACCATGCGTGCCTTGGTAGCGGGTATGGTGCACGGCGTGTCCAAGGGTTTCGAGCGCAAGCTCACCCTCGTGGGCGTGGGCTTCAAGGCTCAGGCTCAGGGCGCCCAGCTCAACCTCTCGCTGGGTTTTTCCCATCCCATCGTCAAAGACATGCCCGAGGGCATCAAGGTGGAAACGCCGACGCCCACAGAAATCGTCATCAAGGGTGTGGACAAACAACTCGTTGGCCAGGTCGCTGCCGAAGTACGCGCATTCCGTCCGCCCGAACCCTATAAGGGCAAGGGGGTGCGGTATGCGGACGAAGTCGTGGTGATCAAGGAAACCAAGAAGAAGTAAGGGACAGGATCATGATCAGCAAAAACATTTCCCGTCTTCGCCGCGCTCAGGCCACTCGCCGCCGCATTGCGCGCTTGCGCGCTGTGCGTCTGTCGGTGCATCGCACGAATCAGCACATCTACGCGACCATCATTTCCGCCGAAGGCGACCGCATTTTGGCTGCCGCCTCGACGGTAGAGGCGCAAGTGCGTGGGCAGCTCAACGGACACGGCGGCAATCTGGCTGCCGCCGCCATCGTCGGAACACGCATCGCCGAAAAGGCCAAGGCGGCTGGTATCGATACCGTCGCGTTCGACCGTTCGGGTTTTCGCTTTCATGGGCGCGTCAAGGCGCTCGCTGAGGCTGCGCGCGAAGCCGGCCTGAAGTTCTGAGAACGAGCACATCATGGCTAAAGTTCAAAACAAGTTCGCCAACGAAGCACGCGACGACGGTCTGCGTGAAAAGATGATCGCGGTCAACCGCGTCACCAAGGTCGTCAAGGGCGGTCGCATTCTCGGCTTCGCCGCCTTGACCGTGGTGGGCGACGGCGATGGGCGCATCGGCATGGGCAAAGGCAAGGCGCGTGAAGTGCCGGTTGCGGTGCAAAAAGCCATGGAACAGGCCCGTCGCAATATGGTGAAGGTGCCGCTCAAGGGTGGCACGCTGCATCACAAGGTCACGGGTCAGCACGGCGCTGCCAACGTCATGATGCTGCCGGCCGTTCAGGGTACCGGCATCATCGCGGGCGGCCCCATGCGTGCCATGTTCGAGGTGCTCGGGATCACCGACATCGTGGCCAAGAGCCACGGGTCGACCAATCCCTACAACATGGTGCGCGCGACCCTGGACGCCCTGAGCCATATGAACTCGGCTCAGGAGATCGCCATGAAGCGTGGCAAAACCGTCGAAGAAATTCTGGGTTGAACATCATGAGTGACAAAAAAACCATCAAGGTCAAGCTGGTGCGCAGCGTGATCGGTACGCGCGATTCCCACCGCGCCACAGTGCGCGGCCTGGGCCTGCGCAAGCTCGGCAGCGTGCGTGAACTCGAAGACACTGCTGCAGTGCGCGGCATGGTCCGCAAGGTCAGTTATCTGGTTGAAATTTGCGAATAAAACAGAGTCGGATCGGGCGCGAGTAAGCGGCTGGTCCAGTTTCGGTTTTCGCGCAACAGCAGAATTTGTGAGATTCGATATGCAACTCAACACCATCAAACCCGCCGCTGGTTCCAAGCATGCCAAGCGTCGCGTTGGACGCGGCATTGGCTCGGGTCTCGGCAAGACCGCAGGCCGCGGTCACAAGGGACAAAAATCGCGTGCGGGTGGTTTTCACAAGGTGGGCTTCGAGGGCGGCCAAATGCCGCTGCAGCGCCGTCTGCCCAAACGAGGCTTCAAATCGCCGATTGCGCGCTACAGCGCGCAGGTCACCCTCGCCGATCTGAATCGTCTGCAGGAAGACGAAATTGACCTGCTCACGCTCAAGGCGCACGGACTGGTGTCCGACCTGTCGCGCAGCGTCAAGGTGATCGCGTCGGGTCAGATCGCTCGTGCCGTCAGGCTGCAGGGCGTTCTGGCGACCAAGGGCGCGCGCAGTGCGATCGAAGCGGCTGGCGGCAGCATCGCTGAAGCCGCGGCGCCCGCAGTGGCCTGATCGGACGACTCGACATGGCCAGCACAGGGGTGACTCAGCAGGGCAAATACGGCGATCTCAGTCGCCGTCTGTTGTTCCTGCTCGGCGCACTGGTGGTGTACCGCATCGGCGCGCATATCCCGGTGCCGGGAATCGATCCGACCCATCTGCAACAACTTTTCCAGAACAATTCAGGCGGCATTCTCGGCCTGTTCAATATGTTCTCGGGCGGTGCGCTGGCGCGCTTCACGGTGTTTGCATTGGGGATCATGCCGTATATCTCGGCTTCGATCATCATGCAATTGCTCACCTATGTCGTTCCATCTCTCGAAGCGCTGAAGAAGGAAGGCGAGGCCGGGCGGCGCAAGACCACGCAGTACACACGTTATTTCACCTTGGTATTGGCCATTTTCCAGTCTTTCGGCATTGCAGTGGCGCTGCAGGCTTCGCCCGGACTGGTGATCCATCCTGGCATCGGTTTTCAGCTCTCCGCCGTGCTGACCTTGACATCAGGCACCATGTTCTTGATGTGGCTGGGTGAGCAAATCACCGAGCGTGGACTGGGGAATGGCATTTCGATCATCATTTTCGCGGGCATCGTGGCTGGCTTGCCCTCCGCCATCGCTGGGCTGATGGAATTGGTCAGCACGGGGGCGATGAGCGTGTTGGTGGCGCTGTTCGTGTTGGCCATCGTGGTGCTGGTGACTTATTTCGTCGTGTTCGTCGAACGCGGCCAGCGCAAGATTCTGGTGAACTATGCGCGTCGTCAGGTAGGTAATAAGGTGTATGGTGGCCAAAGTTCGCATCTGCCGCTGAAGTTGAATATGGCAGGCGTGATTCCCCCTATTTTCGCTTCGTCCATCATTTTGCTTCCGGCAACAGCGGTGAGCTGGTTCGGTTCGGCCAAGGGCATGGGCTGGCTGAAGGATATTGCAGGGGCCTTGTCGCCTGGTCAGCCTCTCTATATTTTGTTGTATGCGGCTGCGATCATTTTCTTCGCCTTTTTCTATACGGCGCTGGTGTTCAACAGCCGGGAGACGGCGGATCAGTTGAAAAAGGGTGGCGCATTCATTCCGGGCATACGGCCGGGAGAGCAGACCGCCAAATTCATCGACAAAGTGTTGATGCGCCTGACCCTGGTGGGGGCTATTTATATCACCCTGGTTTGCCTGCTGCCTGAATTTCTGGTATTGAAGTACAATGTGCCGTTTAGTTTCGGTGGAACCTCACTGCTGATCATCGTTGTGGTCACCATGGATTTCATGGCTCAAGTCCAGGCTTATGCCATGTCGCATCAGTACGATGCCCTGCTGAAAAAAGCAAATTTCAAATCGGGCCTCGGTGGCGTGCGATAACTGGCGCGAGGTAACGGAGTTTTATGGCCAAGGACGATGTCATCCAGATGCAGGGGGAGATTCTAGAAAATCTCCCGAATGCCACTTTCCGTGTCAAGCTGGAAAACGGCCACACGGTGTTGGGGCATATCTCCGGAAAGATGCGCATGCATTACATCCGCATTCTTCCTGGGGACAAGGTCACGGTTGAATTGACGCCCTATGATTTGTCACGTGCGCGGATTGTGTTCCGCGCCAAGTAAGAGAGGATCATCATGAGAGTGAGCGCATCTGTCAAAAAAATGTGCCGTAATTGCAAAATCATTCGGCGTAAAGGGGTTGTGCGGGTGATTTGCACGGACCCGCGCCACAAACAGCGCCAGGGTTGAGCCAAAACATTTTTTGAAGTTCGAGGTATTCAATGGCACGTATTGCTGGTATCAACATTCCGCCACATCAACACTCCGAAATCGGCCTCACGGCGATTTACGGCATCGGTCGCACCACCGCGCGCGCCATCTGCGATGCTTCGGGCGTTCCCTACAACAAGCGGATCAGGGACCTGTCCGACGCGGACCTGGAGAAGATGCGTGAGGCCATCGGCAAGCTCACCATCGAGGGTGACCTGCGTCGAGAGATCTCGGTGAACATCAAGCGCCTGATGGATCTGGGTTGCTACCGCGGTTTTCGGCATCGTCGCGGTCTGCCTGTGCGAGGTCAGCGCACCCGTACCAATGCCCGTACTCGCAAGGGGCCGCGCAAGGGCAGCATCACGCTGAAGAAATGAGCAAGGACATCGCAAATGGCTAAACCATCATCTCAGAGCTCGGCAGCACAGCGCGCGCGCAAAAAGATTCGCAAGAATGTTTCTGACGGCATTGCGCATGTGCACGCCTCGTTCAACAACACCATCATCACCATCACCGACCGGCAGGGCAACGCGCTGTCGGCCTCGTCGTCTGGTGCGCAGGGCTTCAAGGGTTCGCGCAAGTCCACGCCGTTTGCTGCGCAGGTGGCCGCCGAGCAGGCCGGCCGCGTGGCGCTGGAATACGGCATCAAGAATCTGGAGGTCTTCATCAAGGGCCCTGGCCCGGGTCGTGAATCCTCGGTGCGCGCCTTGAACAACCTCGGCATCAAGGTCACGCTGATCGAGGATGTGACGCCGATCCCGCACAACGGCTGCCGCCCGCCGAAGCGCCGCCGCGTTTGAGCGCTGCTGGTTTCGTCGCTGCCGGTTTCGTCGCTGTATCTCGGTATGTCTGCCTGAATGTTTACGTCGGGATGTCTGACGTTGAATTGATGCTCTGTTTTCATTTGCGCTCAAGCGCCGCGCTGCGGCCCTGAGCGCCTTTTTCAAGCCCACTGCCCGAATCGACGGGCTCCCATGCGTCTCATGGCATGGCAGTATTGAAAGGAATTCCAAGTGGCTCGTTTCATTGGCGCCAAAGGCAAACTCACTCGCCGCGAAGGCGCGGATCTCTTCCTCAAAAGCGCACGGCGCGGTATCGATTCCAAGGTCAAGCTGGAAACCAAGCCGGGCCAGCATGGGCGGACATCCGGCGCGCGCACCTCGGACTACGGCAAACAACTGCGCGAGAAACAGAAGGTCAAGCGCATGTACGGTGTGCTCGAACGCCAGTTCCGTCGCTACTACGAGGAGGCGCAGCGCCGCTCGGGCAATACGGGCGCAAACCTGCTGAGTCTGTTGGAATCGCGTCTGGACAATGTGGTCTATCGCATGGGTTATGGTTCCACACGGGCCGAAGCCCGCCAGCTCGTCAGCCATCGCTCGATCACGGTCAATGGCAAGGTGCTGAACATCCCCTCGGCGCAGATCAAGGCGGGCGATGTGGTGGCGGTGCGCGAAAAGTCGCGCAATCAGACGCGGATCCAGGAGGCGGTGAAGCTGGCCGAGTCGAACGGCTTCCCCGCCTGGGTGCAGGTGGACGGCGCCAAGATGGAAGGCATTTTCAAGAAAGCCCCGGACCGCGACGAATTCGCCAACGACATCAATGAATCGTTGATCATCGAATTGTATTCACGTTGATTTTTGTCCATGCCCGGACTCCCGGGCGTGTTCGTGTCTTGCCCGAGCCTTGCCGAAGCTGACCATGGCAGCTCGCCTCAGCCTTATCCGCGTAACGAGCGGAGGGTATTGAACAGGAAGTCCTATGCAAACAGCCCTTCTTCGCCCCAAGTCGATTCAGGTCGAATCCCTCGGACACAACCGTTCCAAAGTCGTGCTTGAACCCTTCGAGCGCGGTTACGGTCATACTCTGGGCAATGCACTGCGCCGCGTCATGCTGTCGTCGCTGGTGGGCTACGCCCCGACCGAGGTCAGCATCAACGGCGTGCTCCACGAGTACTCCGTGGTCGATGGCCTGCAGGAGGACGTGATCGGCGTGCTGCTCAATCTCAAGGGCGTGGTGCTCAAGCTGCACAACCGCGACGAAGTGACTCTGTCGCTGCGCAAGGAAGGCGAGGGCGTGGTCACGGCAGCCGACATCCAGACCCCGCACGACGTCGAGATCATCAATCCCGACCACGTGATCGCGCATCTGTCGCAAGGCGGCAAGCTCGACATGCAGATCAAGGTGGAAAAGGGTCGTGGCTATGTGCCCGGTACGATGCGCCATTTCGGCGAAGAGGGCGGCAAGAGCATCGGTCACATCGTGCTCGATGCTTCGTTTTCTCCGGTGCGCCGTGTCAGTTATGCGGTCGAAAGCGCGCGTGTGGAGCAGCGCACCGATCTGGACAAGCTGGTCATGGAAATCGAGACCAACGGGGCGATCAGCGCGGAAGAAGCCATCCGTTCTTCCGCGCGCATCCTGGTCGAGCAGTTGTCCGTATTCGCCAGCCTCGAAGGCGCCGAAACCACGGAGGCTGCCGAGGCGACTGCCGGTGGACAGACCTATGACCCCATCCTGCTGCGCCCGGTCGACGAACTGGAGCTCACGGTGCGCTCGGCCAACTGCCTGAAGGCAGAGAACATCTATTACATCGGTGATCTGATCCAGCGCAGCGAAACCGAACTGCTCAAGACTCCCAACCTGGGCCGCAAGTCGCTCAACGAAATCAAGGAAGTGCTTGCTGCGCGCGGCCTGACGCTGGGCATGAAGCTGGACAACTGGCCGCCCAGCGGTCTGGAAAAACGCTGATCCACATCAGCGTACTCGATTTGCCGGGTGGAGTACCCGGCAGTGCAGGGCCAGTACCTGATCCGGCTGGCCTGATTCATAAGGAAAGGAAAGCACCATGCGTCACGGAAACGGACTTCGCAAACTCAATCGCACCTCCAGCCATCGCAAGGCCATGTTTCGCAATATGGCCAATTCGCTGATCGAGCACGAGGCCATCAAGACCACGCTTCCCAAGGCCAAGGAATTGCGCGCCGTGGTCGAGCCCCTGATCACCCTGGGCAAGAAGCCCTCGCTGGCCAACCGCCGTCTGGCATTCGACCGCCTGCGCAACCGCGATTCGGTGACCAAGCTGTTCGATGTGCTTGGCCCGCGTTATCAAACCCGTCCGGGCGGCTACACGCGCACGCTGAAGTTCGGCTTCCGCGTCGGTGACAATGCGCCGATGGCGCTGATCGAACTCGTCGACCGCCCCGATGTCGGCGCGGCGCCGGTGGAAGACAAGTCGGAATGAGTCAGGGTGAATCAGCGACGCGTGCATTTGCCGTCCCCGCGAAAACGCCAGCAGTTGCTGGCGTTTTTCGTGACAGAAGCAGTTTTCACAGCTTGCCCGTAGCATGCCGAGCATGCTTGACAGCAAATTCCGCCCGCTCGATACGCCGTCATCCGCCGCAGTGCTCGAACTCGATCAGGTCTACAAACGCTATGGCGATCTGCAGGTTGTCGATGGCTTGAGTCTGCGACTGTCGCGCGGCGAGTGTTTTGGGATCATCGGTCCCAACGGCGCGGGCAAGACCACCACCATTCAGCTTTGCCTCGGTCTTGCCCGACCCGATCGGGGGAAAATTTGGCTGATGGGGCAGCCGGTGCCGCAGGCGGCGCGGCAGGCCCGTTTGCGTGTGGGCGTGGTGACGCAGTTCGACAGCCTCGATCCAGACTTCACGGTGGAAGAAAACCTGCTGGTGTTCGGGCGCTATTTCGGACTGCGCGACGCCGAGTTGCGTCCGCGCCTGCCGCAGTTGCTGGCCTTTGCCGCGCTCGAATCGAAGGCCCGGGCGCGTATCAGCGAGTTGTCGGGCGGCATGCGAAGGCGGCTGAGTCTGGCGCGGGCGCTGGTCAACGATCCCGATCTGATCTTTCTCGACGAGCCGACCACCGGGCTCGATCCGCAGGCGCGTCATCTGATCTGGGAGCGCCTGAAGGTGTTGACCGCGCAGGGCAAATCCCTCCTGCTGACGACCCACTTCATGGACGAAGCCGAACGCCTGTGCCATCGCATTCTGGTGCTCGACCACGGCCGTCGTATCGCCGAAGACACGCCGCGCGGACTGATCGCAGCCCAGGTCGAGGCCGAAGTGATCGAGATGGACGGCGAGGGGCTCGACGCCGCCGAAGCCTTGCTGCGCCCGCATGTGCAACGCCTGGAGCGCAGTGGAGATGGCTTGTTCGCCTATATGACGCATGGAGCCGAGGCCTTGCGCGCGCTGGAGGCGCTGCCCGGCCTGCGGGTCTTGCACCGCCGCGCCAATCTCGAAGACGTGTTCCTCAAACTCACCGGTCGGCAATTGCGCGATTGATGCCACCCGCTTCGAAGCAGCCGATGAACCTGTCTGATCTCGCTTTCAACGAGCGCCGACGGTGGCGCTTTTTCCCCATCTGGCGACGCAATTTTCTGGTGTGGAAAAAGCTCGCCGTTCCCAGCCTGATCGGCAATATTGCGGAACCGTTGATTACGCTTCTGGCGTTCGGTTTTGGCGTGGGCGCGCTGGTGGGGACGGTGGGCGGCGTGCCCTACATCCAGTTTCTCGCCTCCGGCGCGATCTGCATGAGTGTGATGATGGCGGCGAGCTTCGAGGCGCTGTATTCCGCGTTTTCACGCATGCATGTGCAAAAAACCTGGGACGCCATCCTGGTGACGCCGACCTCGCTCGACGATGTGCTGTTGGGCGAGCTGACCTGGGCGGCCACCAAATCGCTGTTCAGCGGCGTGGCCATACTCGCGGTCATCGTCGTTCTGGGCATCAGCCGGGAGTGGGCTCTGCTCGTCGCGCTGCCCCTGCTGCTGCTGACCGGCCTGGTGTTTTCGGCCATCGGTCTCATCGTCAACGCCAGGGCGCGCGGCTACGACTTTTTTACCTATTACTTCACCCTGGTGCTCACGCCGATGACATTTCTCTCCGGTGTGTATTTTCCGCTGAGCGCGCTACCCTTGCCGCTGCAATGGCTGGCGCAGGCGCTGCCGCTGTACGCGGCGGTCGAACTGGTGCGCCCGCTGTTTTTCGGGCGGTTCGACCCCAGGGGCGGTTTGCATCTCGCCGTGCTGATATTCGATCTGCTGCTGGCCTGGTGGCTGGCGCGCACGTTGACGCAGCGTCGTTTTCGCGCCTGAATCCCATGCGAGCGCCGGGTATTTCGGTCGGTGCAGCAGGGCAAGTCCCAAGGTATTCAAATATGACGTTGCGCTTATATTCCAACCCGGCAGGCAACCGCGTCGCCTGTCGCGCTGTCAGAGTTTGGTGCGGCGCGCGACCACATCACAAGACAAGGGAGACCGTTCATGCGTCACGGCATTTCATCCACGTTGCAGGCATCGCGTTTCTGGGCAGGGCTCAGTCGCGCTGTTTTGGGGTTTTTTCTGCTCTGGGCAGGAGTTTTGCTGCCTGTGGCGAACGCGCAGCAGGCGGATTTCCTGCCGCCGGACGAAGCCTTCCAGTTCACCGCCAAGGCACAGGACGCCAAGACCGTGCTGCTGCAGTTCAAGGCGCACGACGGCTACTACCTGTACCAGGAACGGTTCCATTTCGAGCCGCAGACGCCGGGCGTGGAACTCGGCAAGCCAGACTTTCCTCCGGCGCACAAGATTTTCGATAAAAACCTCGGTCACGAGGTGTTCCACTACCGCGGGCTGGTGTCAATTCCCCTGCCCGTGATCAAGGCGCCCGCTTCGTTCAAGGTGCTGGTGACTTATCAAGGCTGTGCCGATGCCGGGCTGTGCTATCCGCCGATCGAAAAGCTCGCCACCGTCAGTCTGACCGGTTTCGGCGGCAACGGCACGGTGAGCCTCTCCGAACCCGACGAAGAGGGCGGCGGCGCGCCCGCGGCAGTCGGCAGCGGGGCCGGCGGCCTGGTGCAGGGACTGATGGGTGCGGCCAGCACGGCGCAGCCGGCGGCCTCTGGTGCGACTGCATCGGCCCAGGCCGAGACGTCGGCCGCGGTCACCGCGCCGGCGGCAACGGCCCAGGTTGCGCAAGGTGGTGATTCGTCGCGCATCGGTGCGGCGCTGGCCTCGGGCAGCCTGCTGACCATCATTCCGATGTTCCTGGTGTTCGGTCTGCTGCTGGCTTTCACGCCCTGCGTGCTGCCCATGATTCCGATTCTGTCGAGCATCATCGTGGGGCAGGGCGAGAAGGTGTCGCGCGGGCGCGGCTTCGCCTTGGCCGTGGCCTATTCGCTGGGCATGGCCATTGTGTACACGGCCTTTGGCGTGGCGGCGGGCCTGCTCGGGCAGGGACTGGCAGCCTCGCTGCAGAACCCGTGGGTGCTGTCGGTATTCGCCTTGCTGCTGGTGGCGCTGTCGCTGTCGATGTTCGGTTTCTACGAGCTGCAAGTGCCCAGCGCGCTGCAAAGCAAGCTCTCGAACACCTCCGACAAGATGCAGGGCGGGCATTTCGCCGGGGTGTTCATCATGGGCGGCATTTCGGCGCTCATCGTCGGACCCTGCGTGGCCGCACCGTTGGCTGGCGCCCTGCTCTACATCAGCCAGACCGGCAATGCGCTGATCGGCGGCGTGGCCCTGTTCTCGCTGGCCGCGGGCATGAGCGTGCCGCTGCTGCTCGTCGGGCTGGGCGCGGGCACTTTGCTGCCCAAGGCGGGCGGCTGGATGGATGGGGTCAAGGCCTTTTTCGGCGTGCTGCTCATCGCCACCGCGCTCTACATGATCGCCCCGGTTCTGCCCACTTGGTTGCTGATGGTGCTGTGGGCGCTGCTGCTGCTCATCAGCGCGAGCTTTCTGCGGGTGTTCGACCGCCTGCCCGACGAGGCTTCCGGCTGGAAGCGGCTGTTCAAGGGATTCGGCGTGGCCCTGGCTGTGGCGGGAGTGATGCTGCTGGTCGGTCTGGCCGCGGGCAACCGCAATCTGCTGCAGCCGCTCGCAGGTCTGGGTAGTGGTGCGGGTACGGTGGCCGCGGTGCCCGCAGTGCAGTTTCAGCGCATCAAGACCGTGGCCGATCTCGACCGCGTGGTCGCCAGCAGCAGCAAACCCGTCATGCTCGACTTCTACGCCGACTGGTGTGTGTCGTGCAAGGAGATGGAGCACTTCACTTTCACCGACCCGGCGGTGGCGCAGCAAATGGCGGGCTTGACGCTGATTCAGGCGGACGTGACGCACAACACCGCAGACGATAAAGCGCTGCTCAAGCGCTTTCAGTTGTTCGGCCCGCCCGGGATCATCTTCTTCAAGGATGGCAAGGAAGTCGGCCGGGTGGTCGGCTTCGAGGATGCCAAGACCTTCCTGACGTCGATGCAGCGCGCCGGGGTTTGACGGCGTTGATGGTTCACGCAGCGGCCACTTCCACCAGGCAGTCGTAGAAGCACGGCCCCTTGCCCAGATCGGTCAGGCGCTGGTGGGTGAGGGCGTTGACATTGTTGCCGTCTGCGGTGAGCTTGCGCCACCACAGCCCCAAGCCGACGATCTGGCCGGGGCGGGTGCGGGTGCTGACTTGCGCGCGGCAGAGGTAGCTGCCGCGGTCGTTGAAGGCACGCACGCTCTGGCCTTCGACGATGTCGCGCGCTGCGGCGTCTTCCGGGTGGATGAGCAGCGCGGGTTCGCCTTCGAGCTTGCGCAGGCTGTCCACATTGACGAAGCTGGAGTTGAGGAAGTTGCGCGCCGGAGGCGAGATCATGGCCAGCGGGTAGCGCGCCGCCAGTTCGGGCGCGGTCTCCAGGCATTCATAGGGCAGCAGCACCTCGGGCAGCGGGTCGCGTCCGGCATCGGCTTCGCGTTGCGACCAGAGCTCGCACTTGCCCGAAGGGGTGGGAAAGCCGCCGTGTGCAAACGGCGCGGCCGCGCCGGGCAGCTTGGCCCAGCCGCTGGCCTGCAATTGCTCCCAGGTGATGTTGCCGTTGCGCGGATCGTCGGCGATGGACTGCGCGGCAATCTGCTCGTCGCTTTCGGCAAAGCAGGGGTCGCTGAAGCCCATGCGGGAGGCCAGCAGACGAAAAATCTCGGTATTCGGCTTGGTCTGACCCAGCGGCGCAATGGCCGGGTTGTTCGCCATCCAGTAACGGTGGCCGTAGGACTTGTGCACGTCAAGGTGTTCGAGCTGGGTGGTGGCGGGCAGCAGGTAGTCGGCGTAGTCGGCGGTGTCGGTCTGGAAATGCTCCAGCACCACGGTGAACAGATCGTCGCGGGCGAAGCCGGCGCGCACCTTGTCTGCCTCGGGCGCAACCGCCAGCGGATTGCTGTTGTAGACGATCACCGCCTCGACTTTCGGGCCGAATTCGCTGGACGAAGGCCGCAGCAGATCGTCGCCGAGGCTCACCATATTCAGGGTGCGCGGGTTGCGCCCGGCGAGCAGATCGGGACGTTTGAGTGCAGCGCTGTTGGCGGAGAAATGGTTGGAGCTCGACAGCAGCAGGCCGCCGGCCTCGTGCCGCCAGGCGCCGACCAGCGCGGGCAGGCAGGCGATGGCGCGCACCGCATTGGCGCCGCCGCGCACCCGCTGCAGGCCGTAGTTCAGGCGGATGGCAGCGGGAGCGAGCGTGCCGTAGTCGCACGCCAGTTGACGGATTTGTTCCGCTGGCACGCCGCAGATCTCGGCGGCGCGCTCGGGTGGCCACTGCAGTGCGCGTTCGCGCAGTGCGGCAAAGCCCACCGTGTATTGCGCGATGTAGTCGTGATCGAGCCAGTCGTTGACGATCAGTTCGTGCATCAGCGCATAGGCCAGCGCGGCGTCGGTGCCGGGGCGCAGTTGCACATGGTCGTGGCATTTCTCGGCGGTGTCGTTGCGCCAGGGGTCGATGCACACCAGCCGCGCGCCGTTGCGCTTGGCGCGCTGCGCGTAAGTCCAGAAATGCAGATTGCTGGTGATGCTGTTGCTGCCCCAGATGAGAATGAGCCGGCTGTGTTCGAACTGCTCCACGTCCAGACCCAGCTTGCCGCCGATCACGGCCTTGAGCCCCGCCTCGCCTGCGGTGGAGCAGATGGTGCGGTCGAGCAGACTGGCGCCGAGGCGGTGAAAAAAGCGCGCGGCCATGCTTTCGCTTTGCACCAAACCCAGGGTGCCGCCATAGGAATAGGGCAGGATGGCCTGCGGATCGCGCGCGGCGATGTCCTTGAGTCGGGCGGCGATGTCGTCCAGCGCCTCGTCCCAGCTCACCGGCGCGAACTGCCCGCTGCCCTTGGGGCCGACGCGCTTCATCGGCTGCAGCAGACGGTTCGGGTGATAGGTACGCTCGGTATAGCGCGAGACCTTGGCGCACAGCGCGCCATGCGTGGGGGGATGGTCGGGGTCGCCGCGCACGCTCACGGCCACGCCGTCGCGCACGTTGACGAGCAGCGCGCAGGTATCGGGGCAGTCGTGCGGGCAGGCGGCGCGCACGACGGTGTCTTGGGCGGAAGCAGCGGAGGAAGACTCGGACATGGCGACGGTATCAGGAATCAGGAATGAGTCGTCGAGTTTAGGCGGCAAACCCCTTCGTTGCAGTTTGCGGTTGACAAAACGGCGAGAATCAGAAATAGTACGACCGTTCGTTTTTTAACACACCTTTTTGCGACTCCATTGGCAATGACTGCCCGCCACTCTCCGATCTCTGCTCGCCGTGCGCCGCATCGAGCGACGAGCGCTCAAACGGCCGCCAAACGCAGCATCGGTGCGAGCCTGCCTGTCGAGCCGGTCAGCACCGGTTCAGCCAAGGGGCGGCAGACGCGACAGGCCATCGTCGAGTGCGCGCTGCAGATGGCAGGGCGCATCGGGCTGGAAGGGCTGTCCATTGGCGTGCTGGCCGATCGGATGGAGATGAGCAAATCGGGCGTGTTCGCGCATTTCGGTTCACGCGAGGAATTGCAGATCGCCGTCATCCGCCACTATCACGACCAGTTCGAGCAAGAGGTGTTCTATCGCGCCATCGAGCAGCCGCGTGGCTTGCCGCGTCTGGCGGCGATGGTGCAGCGCTGGCTGCAGCGGGTGAGCGTGGAAATGGAGACCGGCTGCATCTACATCTCCAGCGCGGTGGAATTCGACGATCGTCCGGGCCCGGTGCGCGACGCGCTGGTGGCCATGATCCAGACCTGGCACGACGCGGTGCGCCGCGCCATCGCGCAGGCCATCGACTGCGGCCACCTCAAGCCCGACACCGATGCGCAGCAACTGATGTTCCAGATTCACGGCTACATCCTGGCGCTGCATCACGACGCGCGGCTGCTCAGGCTGCCCAACAGCCTCGCGCTGGCCTGCCGCAGCCTGGATGCGCTGCTGCGCGACCGCGCCACGCCCACAGGACTGCCGCTGCTTTTGCCCTGCCTGCCCGAGGAGCGCAGCGCGGGCGATTGCACGCAGCGCTGACCGTTTTCGAGACTGATTTCAGGAGACTTCAATGCCCCATTACACCCCGCCGCTGCGCGACATGCAGTTCGTGATGCACGAAGTGCTCGACGCCACAGGCCTGCTCGGCGAACTGCCGCAGTATGCGGAGGTCGACGCCGGCCTCATCGACCAGGTCTGCGAGGAGGCGGGCAGGTTCTGCAGCGAGGTGCTGCAGCCGATCAACGCCAGCGGCGACGCGCAGGGTTGCCGCTACGACCCGCAGACGCATGCGGTGACCACCCCCGAGGGGTTCAAGGCGGCGTGGGATCAATTCGTTCAGGCGGGCTGGATGGGGCTGACCGCCGAGGCGCGGTTCGGCGGTCAGGGGCTGCCGCATATGCTGGGCAGCGCGGTGCACGAAATGCAGAACGCGGCCAACCAGGCCTGGTCGATGTACCCCGGTCTGACGCAGGGGGTGATCGAGCTGCTGGGCGTGCACGGCAGTGAGGAACAGAAGGCGCTGTACCTGCCCCGGCTGGTCGCCGGCGACTGGGCGGGCACCATGTGCCTGACCGAGCCGCACTGCGGCACCGATCTCGGCCTGATCCGCACCAGGGCGGTGCCGCAGCCAGACGGCAGCCACAAACTCACCGGGCAGAAGATTTTCATCTCGGCGGGCGAGCACGATCTGGCGGCAAACATCGTCCACATGGTGCTGGCCAAGCTTCCCGATGCGCCGCAGGGGTCGAAGGGCATTTCGCTGTTCGTCGTGCCCAAGTTCGTCGCCGACGCCGCGGGAAACGTCGGCGCGCGCAACGGCATTTTCTGTTCGGGCATCGAGCACAAGATGGGAATCCACGGCAACGCCACCTGCCAGATGACCCTCGAAGACGCGCAGGGCTGGATGGTCGGCGAGCCCAACAAGGGGCTGGCGGCGATGTTCCTGATGATGAACGGCGCGCGCCTCGGGGTGGGAATGCAGTCGCTCGGTCTGACCGAGGTCGCCTACCAGAACGCTCTGGCCTACGCCCGGGAGCGGCTGCAAATGCGCGCGCTGTCCGGGCCGAAATACCCCGACAAGCCGGCCGACCCCATCCTGGTCCACCCCGACGTGCGGCGCATGCTGCTGACCGCGCGCGCCTGGGCTGAGGGCGGGCGCTTCCTCGCCTACTGGACTTCGCTGCTGCTCGACCGTTCGCTGCACCATCCGGACGCCGCAGTGCGCCAGGATGCCGACGACCTGGTGTCGCTGCTCACCCCCATCGTCAAGGCCTTCATCACCGACAACGGCCTGCAGGCGACCAACGAATGCCTGCAGGTATTCGGCGGCCACGGCTACATCCGCGAATGGGGCATGGAGCAATTCGTGCGCGACGCCCGGATCAACCTGATCTACGAGGGCACCAACACCATCCAGGCGCTCGACCTGCTCGGGCGCAAGGTGTTGATGGATGGCGGCGCGCGGCTGCGCAAGTTCGGCAAGATCCTCACCGACTTCATCGAGGAAGAGGGTGTGAACGAGGCGATGCAGGAGTTCGTCAACCCGCTGGCCGATCTGGCCGACAAGGTGCAGAAGCTCACCCTGGAACTCGGCATGAAGGCCATGGTCGACAAAGACGAAATCGGCGCGGCTGCGGTACCCTATCTGCGGGTCGCGGGGCATGTGGTGTTCTCCTACGCCTTCGCCCGCATGGCGCAGGTGGCGCTGCGCAAAATCGCCGCAGGCGACGACACGCCGTTCTACCGGGCCAAGCTGCAGACTGCGCGCTTCTATTTCGCGCGGCTGTACCCCGAATCGGCTGCTGCGATCCGCATGGCGCGCAGCGGCGCCAAGAACCTGATGGACACCGAGGCGGTGTTCGCCTGAGTCCCCCGAAGGAGCAACCCATATGACGACACAGACCCTCCCTATCCGCAAAGTCGCGGTGCTCGGCGCCGGGGTGATGGGCGCGCAGATCGCCGCCCATTGCATCAACGCCCGGGTGCCGGTGGTACTGTTCGACCTGCCCGCCAAGGAAGGCAACAGGAACGGCATCGTCGACAAGGCCGTGGCCAATCTGAAAAAGCTCAGCCCGGCGCCGCTGGGCGATGCCGCCGAGGCCAGCCTGATCACCCAGGCCAACTACGACACCGACCTCGAACTGCTGCAGGGCTGCGATCTGGTGATCGAGGCCATCGCCGAGCGCATGGACTGGAAGCACGATCTGTACAAAAAGGTCACGCCGCATCTGGGCGCCAACACCCTCTTCGCCTCCAACACCTCGGGGCTGTCGATCACCGCGCTGTCCGAGGGTTTCGACGCCGACCTGCGCCGTCGCTTCTGCGGGGTGCATTTTTTCAACCCGCCGCGCTATATGCATCTGGTCGAGCTCATCCCCACCGCGAACACCGATGCGGCGCTGCTCGACCGGCTCGAAACCTTTCTCACCACCACGCTGGGCAAGGGCGTGGTGCGCGCCAAGGACACGCCCAACTTCGTCGCCAACCGCGTGGGCGTGTTCTCCATCCTGGCGGTCATCGAGGAGGGCGAGAAGTTCGGTCTGGGCATCGATGTGATCGACGACCTCACCGGCACCAGGCTCGGCCGCGCCAAGAGCGCGACCTTCCGCACTTCCGACGTGGTCGGGCTGGACACCATGGCCCACGTCATCCAGACCATGCAGGACACCCTTCCTGCCGACAAGGACCCGTTCGCTGCGCTCTACGCCACTCCGCCGGTGCTGGCCACGCTGGTCGCGCGCGGCGCGCTGGGTCAAAAGACCGGCGCGGGTTTCTACAAGAAGGTGGGCAAGGACATTCTGAAGTTCGACCCGGCCAAGGGCGACTATGTGCCCGGCGGCGGCAAGGCCGACGACATCGTCGCGCGCATGCTCAAAAAACCGCCGGCCGAGCGGTTCAAGCTGCTGCGTGAATCGAGCAATCCGCAGGCGCAGTTCCTGTGGAGCATTTTCCGCGATGTCTGGCATTACGTCGCGCTGCATCTGGCCGAAATCGCCGACAACGCCCGCGACCTCGACTTCGCCATCCGCTGGGGTTTCGGCTGGAACGAAGGCCCGTTCGAGACCTGGCAGGCAGCGGGCTGGAAGCAGATCGCCGGCTGGATTTCCGATGACATCGCCGCCGGCCGGGCGCTGTGCAGCGCGCCGTTGCCCGAATGGGTGGGCAGGGTCGACGGCGTGCACAAACCCGAGGGTTCCTACTCGGCGGCCAAGAACGCCTACGTGGGCCGCTCGACCCTGCCGGTCTACTCCCGCCAGCCTTTCCGTCAGGCGGTGCTGGGCGAGAACGCACCCGACCCGCGCACCGCGGGCAGGACGGTGTTCGAGGATGAATCGATCCGGCTGTGGACCGCTCCCGGCGCCGACGAGGTGCTGGTGGTCAGTTTCAAGACCAAGATGAACACCATCGGCCCCGGAGTCATCGCCGGATTGAACCGCGCGGTGGAACTGGCCGAAGACGGTTACCAGGGTGTGGTGGTGTGGCAGCCGACTTCGCTGTCGGGCGGGCCGTTTTCCGCCGGCGCCGATCTGCAGGCGATGCTGCCGGCGTTCATGGCGGGCGGCGCGAAGGCCATCGAGCCGGAGGAGAAGAAGCTGCAGGACCTGGCGCTGACCCTGCGTTACGCCCAGGTTCCGGTGGTCGCCGCGGTCAGCGGACTTGCACTCGGCGGCGGCACCGAGCTGAGCGTCTACTGCGCCAGGCGGGTCGCGCATTTCGAGAGCTATATGGGTCTGGTCGAAATGGGCGTCGGGCTGATTCCCGGAGGCGGCGGCCTGAGCTATCTGGCCCGACGTGCCGCAGAGCAGGCGCAGGGCGGCGACATCCTGCATTTCCTCAAGACCGGATTCCAGGCCGCGGCGATGGCCACGGTGGGCAAGTCGGCGCAGGAATGCCGCAATCTGGGCTATCTGCAGCCCGGCGACGTGGTGGTGATGCACTCACACGAACTGCTGCATGTGGCCATCGGCCAGGCGCAGGCGATGGCCGACGCCGGCTACCGTCCGCCGCTGCCCGGGCAGACCTTTCCGGTGCTCGGCCGCAACGGCATCGCCACCATCCAGGCGCAACTCGTCAACCTGCGCGACGGCGGCTTCATCTCGGCTTACGACTTCGAGATCGCCACCCGCATCGCCACCGTGCTGTGCGGCGGCGACGTCGAGGAAGGGGCGCAGGCCGACGAGGCCACGCTGATGGCGCTGGAACGCAGGCACTTCTGCGAGTTGCTCGGCCAACCCAAGACCCAGGAACGCATCATGGGCATGTTGCAGACCGGCAAGCCGGTGCGCAATTGAACCGCCGCCAGGAGAACGACATGAGCAAACAAGTGCAAGACGCCTACATCGTCGCCGCCACCCGCACCCCGGTGGGCAAGGCCCCGCGCGGGATGCTGAAAAACTATCGTTCCGACGATCTGCTGGTGCACGTCATCCGCGCCGCGCTGGCGCAGGTGCCGGGCCTCGATCCCAAGCTGATCGAAGATGCCATCGTCGGCTGCGCGATGCCCGAGGGCGACCAGGGCATGAATGTGGCGCGCATCGCCGCGCTGCTGTCGGGCCTGCCAGACAGCGTCGGCGGGGTCACCGTCAACCGTTTCTGCGCTTCGGGATTGACGGCGATCCAGATGGCAGCCGACCGCATTCGCGTCGGCGAGGCCGATGTGATGATCGCCGGCGGCACCGAGAGCATGAGCCGCGTGCCGATGGGCGGATTCCACCCCAGCTTCAACCCGGCGATCTTCGCCAACGACGAGCATGTGGGCATCGCCTACGGCATGGGCATGACCGCCGAGAAGGTCGCGCAGCAGTGGAAGGTGAGCCGCGAGGAGCAGGACGCGTTCGCGCTGGCCTCGCACCAGAAGGCGCTGGCCGGGACTGCGGCAGGCGAGTTCAATGAAGAAATCACCCCGCTGGACATCGTCGAGAAGTTTCCCCGCCTGGGCACGGCCGAGGTGGACATCAAGACCCGCAGGATGACCGTCGACGAAGGCCCGCGCGCCGACACCACGCTCGAAGCGCTGGCCAGGCTCAAGCCGGTGTTCGCCGCCAAGGGCAGCGTGACGGCGGGCAACAGCTCGCAGACTTCCGACGGCGCCGGCGCGCTCATTCTGGTGAGCGAGAAGATTCTGAAGGCATTCAACCTCACGCCGCTGGCGCGTTTCGTCAGTTTCGCGGTCAGGGGCGTGCCGCCCGAGATCATGGGCATCGGCCCGAAGTTCGCCATTCCGGCGGCGCTGGACAAGGCCGGGCTCAAGCTCGACGACATCGGCTGGATCGAACTCAACGAAGCCTTCGCCGCGCAGTCGCTCGCCGTGGTGAAGGATCTGGGCATCAACTCCGAAGTGCTCAATCCGCTGGGCGGCGCCATCGCCTGGGGTCACCCGCTGGGCGCCACCGGCGCCATCCGCGCGGCCACGGCGATCCATGGCATGCGTCGCCGCAAGGTCAAGTACAGCATGGTGACCATGTGCATCGGCACCGGACAGGGGGCGGCGGGGATTTTCGAGAATGTCTGACCCATCGCATGGCCAAGGCCCGGGCTGACGCGCCCGGGTTTTTTAATTCAGGAGACCCCATCATGAGTCAGGTGCAGGTGGAATTGCGCGGCGGAGTGCTGCACATCGTGTTCAATCGCCCCGAAAAAAAGAACGCGCTGACCCTGGCGATGTACGAAGCGGCCAACGCGGCCTTCGAGCGCGCCGCGTCCGATGCGCAAGTCAAAGCGGTGCTGATTGCAGGCGTTGGCGGCAGTTTCACCGCGGGCAACGATCTGCAGGATTTCCTCGCGGCGCCGCCGCAGGGGGAGGAAGCGCCGGTGTTGCAGTTCTTGCGCCACCTCGCCGGGCTGGACAAGCCGCTGGTCGCCGCCGCTCAGGGCTTTGCCGTGGGGGTGGGCACGACCCTGCTGATGCATTGCGATCTGGTGTACGCCGCCGAGGATGCGCAGTTCATTCTGCCTTTCGTGCATCTGGGCCTGTGCCCCGAGGCGGCGTCCAGCCTGCTGCTGCCGCAGATTGCCGGTTACCAGCGAGCCGCGGAAAAGCTCTTGCTGGGTGAACCGTTCGGCGCGGAAGACGCGCGCGAAATGGGCCTGGTCAACCGCGTGCTGCCGGTCGAAAGTCTGCGCGAATTCGCCGTGACGCAGGCCGAAAAATTCTCCCGTCTGCCTGCCCCCTCGGTGCGGGCGACCAAGCGCCTGCTCAAGGGTCTGGGCGATCAGGGGCCGCAGGCCGTACTGTCGCGCATGCGCTCGGAAGAGGCGGTGTTTCAGGCGCTGCTCGGCGCACCGGCTGCGCGCGAGGCGATGACGGCCTTCCTGCAAAAACGCAAGCCCGACTTTTCGTCCATCACCTGAAACGGAGTCATCAAACCGCGCCCGCGTAGCCGTTCTGCCGCCAGGCCTCGAATACCGCCACGGCCACCGCGTTCGACAGATTCAGGCTGCGCTGGCCTTCGCGCATCGGCAGCCGCAGACGCTGCGCGGGGGCGAACTGCTCGCGCACCGCATCGGGCAGGCCGCGGGTTTCGGCGCCAAAGACCAAACCATCGCCCGGCTCGAAGCGCGCGGAGCCGTGCAGCCGACTGCCGAGCGTGGTGAAGGCGAACAGGCGATCGCGACGCGGTTGCAGCGCGTGCAGCAAGGCGTCCCAACTGGCGTGCGTCTGCAGCGTGGCGTATTCGTGATAGTCGAGCCCGGCGCGGCGGAGCTGTTTGTCGTCCAGAGAAAAACCCAGCGGCTCGACCAGATGCAGGGTGCAGCCGGTGTTGGCGCACAGGCGGATGATGTTGCCGGTATTGGGCGGAATTTCGGGTTCGACCAGAATGATGTGGAACATGGGTGGCAAAGCGGGGCATCAGAAATCACGCGGGGTGCGCAGGGCGACGGCGATCCAGACCGCTGCGGCACCCTGGCGCAGCAGCACGCGGGTTGCCTCGTGCAGCGTGGCGCCGGAGGTCATCACATCGTCCACCAGCAGCAGGGTCTGGCCGTCGAAGCGGGCAGAGCAGGCGTAGGCGCCACGGATATTGCGGCTGCGCGCGTCCAGCGGCAGGCTGCTTTGCGCCGTGCCATGCCGCACCCGCTGCAGCGCGTGGGCTTGTGCGGGGCGGTGCAGCGCGGCGGCGATGCGCCGCGCCATTTCCCACGCGGGGTTGAAACCCCGCTCCAACAGGCGCTCGCGCGAGAGCGGTACGGGCACGATGCGGTCGGGCAGCGGCATGCCCGCTTCCGCCCAGCGCGCTCCGAGCAGGTCGCCAAACCAGCGGCCGAGTGCGGGTTCCGCGCCGAACTTCATGCGCAGAATGAACTGGTCGTTGGGAAAGCGATAGTCGCCCAGGGCCATCGCGCCCGCCCACGCCGGGGGATGGAGCAGGCAGTGGCCGCAGACCTGCCCCGCTCGCGCCACCGCGACCCCGCAGCTTGGGCAGCGCGGGCGCAGGGGCAGGTCCTGTTGCAGGCAATCCGGGCACAGGGGCTGGCTGCTGCGCGCGTCGCAATGGGCGCAGCGGCCGGGCCACAATGCGTACCCGCACGAGGCAGGCAAAATAGGGCGCTCGAATACGGGCATTGCCGCACTATATCGCCCGCGCAAGCTGCGTCCACCGTTTCTCGCTGCTCTCTTTTCATCCTGGCCGATGGATAGTTCCGATCAATTCCTTGCCGCACAACGACAGGCCCGCTGGCTGGCGGCCGCAGCCTGCGCGCGTGATCGCCTGGCGCGCTGGCCTGCGCCTTTCATCTGGCAGGAAGCCGCGCGCCGCATGGCCGAGCGCCTGCCGCTGTTGCGGGGGCAGGCGCAGCGTGTGCTCGACGCGGGCTGCGCCTGGGGCGACGGGCTGGAACTGCTGCAAAAACAATACCCCGCGGCCCTGATCCTGGGCTATGAGCCCTCGCCCTTGCTGGCGCAACTGGCCTCCAGACGCTTTGCCCGCGCCGGGCTGGCGCGCTGGCTCGGGCGCCCCAGCCGGGTGCAGGTGCAGGCGGTGGACGCGGCAGATCCCGAATATCCCGCGCAGGCCGATGTGCTGTGGTCCAACCTTTATCTCTACTGGTGGCACGATCGCATGCGGGTGCTCGAAGCCTGGCGGCGGCAGCTCCAACCCGAAGGGGCGCTGTTTTTCACCACCTTCGGGCCCGACACGCTCAAGGAGCTTGGCGCGGTGTGTCGCACCCTAGGCCATGCCTCGCAGCCCATGGCGTTCACCGATATGCACGACCTGGGCGACGAACTGGTGCAGGCCGGTTTTGCCGATCCGGTGATGGACATGGAGATCGTGCGCATCACCTGGCCCTCGGCGCAGGCGGCGCTGCTCGAGTTGCGCGCATTGGGCGCGGTGCCGCATGCGGCGCATGCGCGGGGCCTGCGCACGCCGCGGGCGTGGCAGTCCCTGGTCGATGCACTGGACGCCACGGCGACGGCGGATGGCCGCGTCGCCCTGACTTTCGAACTGGTCTATGGGCACGCTTTCCGTCCGCGCACCGAACGTGCGCGCGAAGGCAAGGCCACTTTCGACGTCGAGCAATTGCGCAACACTGCGCGTCAACCCCGATTGCCGACGCGCACTTCTGGCGGCTAAAACAGCGGCAAATCACTGCGACAAATCGTCGCGGTAGATGGCGGTGACATAGATGGATCAAAATGTAACGAGACCATCTTGATCTGGCGCAAAAACAAATCAACTGATGCCTAGATTTCCGATGCGTCATTCTGTCGCATCTATAATCGCTCTCGCATATGGGCCGATCAAGGCCCGGCAGTGATGATGGATCACAACTCCGACTGATGCAAATGCACAACGCCGATCTTCCGCAAAGCGCATCAAGCCCTGCGGCACAGGATGTCCCTGGGTTGGGAGCCGCAGCGTCGCGTGATCTGTCCAGAGGACAGGCGCCCGAACGTGCGCAGGGCGAAGGCTGGCTGCGCGATTGGGTGTTTCGCCGCAATTGCTCCCTATCGCCGCGGCAGTTGATGGTGTTCTATGCCTCGCTGTGCGTGGTGTCGCTGATCGTGGCGTCGATCGCCTGGGATGTGGGTGGATCGCTGGTGATGCCTTTCACCGGCATCGAGTTGGCTTCGGTCGCTGCGGCGCTGGTCGCATACGGGCGTCACGCCACGGATCGCGAGCATGTGCGGCTGTCGGCGCAGCAGTTGCAGGTGGAATGGGAAAACGCCGGTGTGGTGCAGTCGGTCAGCTTCAATCCGCATTGGGTGCGGGTGTCGGTGCCGGAGAGCGGGCTGATCGAAGTGTCTTCGGCGGGCCGCACGGCCTATATCGGCCGCTATGCGCGCCCCGAAAGGCGCGCCGTGCTGGCAAAAGATTTGAGGGCCGCGTTGCGGTCCCTCTGAGGTGTTTCAGGGAAAAGACCAATTCTTAGAGTGGGGCGACATGAAAGCAATACATCCAATCCGTCTGGCCACCGCAGCCACGCTGCTGGGCGTCATGGGCGCTGCCCGCGCCGCAGTGGAGAGCCTGCCGGGCGGTCCGCAGGTGCTGGGGCTATATTTCCAGAACCCCGTCTCGCCCATTGCCAAGCAGGAAGAATTCCTGATGGACATGATGTTGTGGGTCTGTCTGGGGATCGGCATCGTGGTGTTCGGGGCGATGTTTTATGCCGTGTTCAAGCATCGCAAGTCCAAGGGGGCGGTGGCGGCGAACTTCCACGAAAGCACCAAGGTCGAGATCGCCTGGACCGTCGTGCCCATCCTGATCGTGATAGCCATTCTGGTTCCGGCGACCCGCACCGTGATCGCGCAGGAAAACCACACCGACTCCTTCATGACCATCAAGGTGACGGGGGCGCAGTGGAAGTGGGGCTACGACTACATGGCCGGTCCAGGCAAGGGTATTTCGTTCTGGTCCACGTTGACCACGCCTTACTCCGAAATCTACCAAGGCAAGGATCTGCCGAACAACTTCGTTCTGGCCGTCGATCACGAACTCGTCGTGCCGGTGGACAAGAAGATCAAGATCCTCACCACATCCGATGACGTGCTGCACGGTTTCTACGTCAACTCGCTGGGGGTGCAGATGGATGCGATTCCCGGCTTCATACGCACCACCTGGTTCACCGCCGAAAAGACCGGCACCTATTACGGCCAGTGCGCGCAGATCTGCGGCAAGTATCACGCCTTCATGCCCATCGTGATCAAGGTTGTCACGCTGCCCGAATACGAGCAGTGGGCGGCGCAATGGAAGAAGGCGCACCCCGACAGCAACCCGCCGGCAGACGGTGCGGCGCCGAGCAAAACCTGAGCAGAGCGTGGCGGAGACAAGCCATAACAACGCGGCAAGCACGAAAGCAACGGATCAACATTTTCTGGAATGGCAGGAAAGGAAAACACCATGAGCGCAGTCATCGACCACGCAGCGCCATCGGCCCATGCCGGTGACCATGCCCACGAGCATCCGCACGGCTGGCGCCGCTGGCTGTTCTCGACCAACCACAAGGACATCGGCACGATGTATCTGCTGTTTGCCCTGTGGATGCTGTTCGAGGGCGGCATTCTCGCGCTGGGCATCCGCACCGAGCTGTGGAAGCCGTATGTTTGGCTGCTCAATCCCGAGCTGTTCAACGCCTTCGGCACCATGCACGGCATCATGATGATCTTCGGTTCGGTCATGCCCGCGCTGGTGGGCTTTGCCAACTGGATGATTCCGCTGCAGATCGGCGCGCCCGACATGGCCTTCCCGCGGTTGAACAACCTCAGCTTCTGGCTGCTGATTCCCGCAGGCATTTTGCTGACGGCCTCGTTCTTCGTGCCGGGTGGCGCGCCCGGCGTGGGCTGGACGCTGTATGCCCCGCTCACCCTGCAGCAGGGCATGGGCATGGACCTGGTGATTTTCGCCATCCACCTCATGGGCGCCTCGTCGATCATGGGCTCGATCAACATCATCGTCACCATCCTGAACCTGCGCGCGCCGGGCATGACGCTGATGAAAATGCCGCTGTTCGTCTGGACCTGGCTGATCACCGCCTATCTGCTGCTGGCCATCATGCCGGTGCTCGCCGGCGCGGTCACCATGACCCTGACAGATCGCCACTTCGGCACCAGCTTTTTCAGCGCCACCGGCGGCGGCGACCCGGTGCTGTATCAGCATCTGTTCTGGTTCTTCGGCCACCCCGAGGTGTATGTGATGATCCTGCCGGTGTTCGGCATCGTCAGTTCGGTCATCCCGACTTTCGCCCGCAAGAAGCTGTTCGGCTACAGCTCGATGGTCTATGCCTCGGCCTCGATCGCCATCCTGTCCTTCCTGGTGTGGGCGCACCACATGTTCACCGCGGGCATGCCCACCACCGGCCAGTTATTCTTCATGTACGCCACCATGCTGATCGCCGTGCCCACGGGCGTGAAGGTGTTCAACTGGGTGGCCACCATGTGGCGCGGCTCCATGACGTTTGAAACGCCCATGCTGTTCGCCGTCGGCTTCATTTTCGTGTTCACCCTGGGCGGCTTCACCGGCCTGATGCTGGCGATGGTGCCGATCGACACCCAGGTGCACAACACCTACTTCGTGATCGCGCACTTCCACTATGTGCTGGTGGCGGGCTCGCTGTTCGGCATCTTCATGGGCTTTTACTACTGGTCGCCGAAGTGGACGGGCGTGATGTACAACGAGACCGCCGGCAAGATCCATTTCTGGACCTCGATGATCTCTTTCAACATCGCCTTCTTCCCGCAGCATTTTCTGGGCCTGGCCGGCATGCCGCGTCGTTATGTGGCCTACCCGGTGCAGTTCACCGACTTCAACCAGATCTCCACCATCGGCGCCTGGCTGTTCGGTCTGTCGCAGGCCTACTTCCTGTTTGCCGTGGTGATACCGGTGCTGCGCGGCAAGGGCGAGAAGGCTCCCCAGCGTCCTTGGGAAGGTGCGGAAGGTCTGGAGTGGGAAGTGCCGTCCCCGGCGCCGTTCCATACCTATGAAACCCCGCCCAAGCTGAATGCCGATGCCACCCGCGTGCTGGGTTACAACTGAGATCCGATATGAGTCGTCGCCAGCTTTCTCCGGAAAAGCGCCGTCAGAATTTCAGAACGGCGATGATCATGGTCAGTATTGCCCTGGCGATTTACTTCGGCTATCTGATCAAGGCGCGGGTTCTCGGTCTTTGACGGATCAGAGCGGCGGGCAGTCCGTGCAAGGCCTGCCGCTCTCCTTTATCGAGGAAACAGGTGTCGAGCCCCCCCTCTCAACCGTCTTTTCTGCGCGCATTGCTTGCCGTGCTCTGGTCTTTTGCCGGAATACGCAAATCGAGTGAGCGAAGCAAAGACTTTCAGAATGCAAAACCCGAACACATCATCGCGGCAGGCTTGCTGGCTGCATTGGTCTTTGTGCTCGGGTTGATATGGATTGTCAATTTGGTGGTTTCAAGCGCGACGCGCTCATAACAGGAGGCAATATGGCATCTTCAACCCAGCCCCACGGCTATTTTCTGCCGGGGCCATCGCAATTCCCGGTACTCACGGCAATGGGGTTGCTGGCGATGGCCTTCGGCGCCGGACTTTGGTTCAACGGCGTGCCGCATATGGAATGGCTGCTGCTCGCCGGATTTCTCTGGCTGATCTATGTCGTGTATCACTGGTTCGGTCAGGCGATCGGTGAAAGTGAGGCGGGCAAACACAACCAGCGCGTCGATACCTCCTACCGCTGGAGCATGACCTGGTTCATTTTCTCCGAAGTGATGTTCTTCGCTTCATTCTTCGGGGCGCTGTATTACTCGCGCGAATTTTCCCTGCCGGATCTTTCTGCGCTGCACAGCAAGATTCTGTGGCCGAATTTTGCCGGCACCTGGCCGTCCACCGGCCCGGGCGGTCTGATTCCATCCGTGCATGAGGCGCTGGGGCCCTGGCCGATTCCGACCATCAACACGGCGCTGCTGCTGAGTTCCGGTGTCACGTTGACCATTGCCCACCACGCGCTGCGCGCCGCGCACCGTGGCAAGGCCATTTTCTGGCTGTCGCTGACCATTGCCCTGGGCGTGCTGTTCCTCTTCATGCAGGGCTACGAATATCACCACGCCTACACCGTCGAGGGCATCAAGCTGACTTCCGGTATATACGGGTCGACCTTTTTCATGCTGACGGGCTTCCACGGTTTTCACGTGTTCCTCGGTGCCACCATGTTGTCCGTGGTGCTGGTGCGTTTGATCCGAGGCAATTTCACCGCTGACCATCACTTCGCCTTCGAAGGGGCCGCCTGGTATTGGCACTTCGTCGACGTGGTCTGGCTGCTGCTGTACGTGCTGGTTTACTGGCTTTGAAGCACCCAAGGCAAAAAATGCGTCGCTCGTCGCGACGCTTTTTTCTTGGGGCCGCTATGAGGGCCACTACTGCCCGACATCATGCGGGTGTATCCAACCCATTTTGTAGCTGAAGATCAGAATCAAAAACAGCAGGACGGAGAATCCGACCCGGAAAGTCAGTGCATACACGGCGCGATTGCTTTTGCCTTTATCCTTCATGACAAAAAACAGGCCGGAAAACAGGCTGCCGATGATGAGCAGAAAGGCGATGAGGATCAGGATTTTCATGGTGCGGGCAGGTGCAGATGTCTGAACAGATTACCTCAGATTCCGGGTTGCCGATGTCCGAAAAGGCATTTGGCCCCAAGGAGTTGCTGATCGTCATTTTGGGTCTGCTGGTGATCGGGGTGACGATGTCGCTTGGGTTCTGGCAACTGGGCCGTGCGCATGAAAAAGAGGCCCTCAATTTGCAGATGGATCAGCGCGAAAGGGCGCATCCGCTGCAAATTGGACAGTCGAAAGTCCAACTCAGTGAGGACGTCTGGCGGCGTGCGCAGGCGCGTGGCGTCTATGCCACGCAATGGACGATTTACCTGCAGAACCGCCAGCAGAACGGGCAGACGGGTTTTTGGGTGCTGACGCCGCTGAAACTTGCGGGCAGTGACACCTATTTGATGGTGTTGCGCGGCTGGCTGCCCCGAAACTTCCAGGCGATGGACCTGATCGGGCCTTACCAAACGCCGCGAGGATTGACCGTGGTCGATGGGCTCATTGCCCCGCCGCCATCAAAATGGTTTTCGTTTTTCACGGAGCCGCCGGGCCAGGTCATCCGCCAGAACGTCGACCTGAGGAAATACGCCGATTTTCATCACATCCAGCTCCTGCCCTTCGTGCTGCGACAGTCGGGCGATCTGCATGACGGCCTCGGCAGACAGTGGCCCGCGGCGAACACGGGAGCCGGCACCAACTACGGCTACGCCGCGCAATGGTTCGGCATGAGTGCCACCGGTGCCGTGCTCCTGCTGTATTTCGTCTATCGGCGTCTGCGCCAGGCCAAAGCAGGCCATGATGCCGGCGATGCGGCCGCCACGCGAGCGCTGTGAGTGCCCCGTAGCCCTGCCATCCGCTTGCCATTCTGATTTTGATCGACTCTTTTGATGCCCCGACCGTGAGCTCTCCATTGACTTCCAGCCTGCCTCCCCCTGCCCAGCCGCCGGTGCGCAAACCGCGTTCGATGATGACGCTATGGGTGTTGCTCGCCATGTCGGCGGCGCCCATCGTCGCGGCGTTTTTTCTGTTTTACGTGGTCCATCCTCAGGGCAAACCGCCCTACGGCAGTCTGGTCGAACCGCAGCGCCCGATTCCTTTCGATCTGGGTCTGAAGACCCTGGATGGCAAACCCTACGACCTCAAACGCCTGGAGGGTTACTGGCTGATGGTGATGGCGGCGCCCGCAGCCTGCGACAAGCAGTGCCAGCAATCATTGTTTTACCTGCGGCAGATCCGCATTGCTCAGGGCGACAACCGCGACCAGATCGTGCGCGTCTGGCTGGTGACCGACGATGCACCGATCAATCCGGGCGTGCTCGAACCGGCCGAAGGCACGCTGATTCTGCGCGGCCAGCCCAAACGGCTCGAAGGCTGGCTGCCGCACCAGGGCGGCGGCTTGCAGGGGCCGACGTGGCTGGTCGATCCCTTCGGGCACCTGATGATGCAGTTTCCAGCCCATCCCGATCCCACCAAGATGCGGCGTGTGATCGCCAGGTTGCTCTACAACAACGCCGGGATCAAGTTCAAACATGTGGAGCCTGTGCAATGAGTGTCGCAAGCCAAGCCATCTGGCAATTTTCCCTGCACTGGGTGCAGGCACTGGTATGGGTGCTGGTGCTGGCTGGGGTGTTCTGGATGGGGCTGAAAATGCGCTGGTCCAAGCTCACCGCGGTGCTGGTGTTTCTCACCCTCGATCTGGTGATGTTCGGCTCGTATGTGCGCCTGACCGACTCCGGCCTGGGCTGCCCCGACTGGCCCGGCTGCTACGCCAAGTTCACGCCGCTGCAGGCGCATGCGCAGATCGCGCAGGCGGTGCAGGAGCAGGGCGGCACGCAGGGCTATGTCAGCCCGTTCAAGGCCTGGGTGGAAATGATCCATCGCTACGCCGGCAGCATCATCGGCACCCTCATCATGGTGCTGCTGGCGCGCGCCGTCTGGGCGAGAAAACACGGTGAAGACATCAAGCTCGGCCTGCCCATCGTGCTCTTTTTATGGGTGGTGCTGCAGGGACTGTTCGGCAAGTGGACGGTGACCCTGCGCCTGATTCCCCTCGTCGTCACGCTGCACCTGATGGGCGGCATCATCCTGCTGGTTCTGCTGGCGTGGTTCTGGATGCGCAACCGGGCCGATCTGGTGAGCGTGAATGCCGGAACACTCACGCGCGTCCTGCTGTGGATCGCCCTGATCGCCATCGGTATCCAGATTTTCCTGGGCGGCTGGACCAGCACCAACTACGCCGCGCTGGCCTGCAGCGGCTTCCCCACCTGCAACGGTACTTTCACCCCGGATGCCAACTGGGCGCAGGGCTTCACGCTGTGGCGACATCTGGGCCTGACGGGTGGCGGCCAACCGATCACCGAAGCCGCCTTGGTGGCGATTCAGTGGGGGCACCGCCTGTTCGCCATCGTCGCCACCGCGGCGGTGTTTGCGGCGGTGGCGGCGCTGTGGCGTTTTCCGGCCTTGCGCCGTCTGGCGATGTGGATCGCGTTGGCTGTGGTGCTGCAGGTGATTTTCGGCGTCGTGCTGGTCACCGAAGGCCATCCGCTGATCGTCGCCGTGGCGCACAACGGCGGTTCGGCCGTGCTCATGCTGCTGCTGGCGACCGGCATTTACCGCGTCAGCGCCACGGTGCGTGAAAAGGCGCCTTCGGAGTCGCTCGGCTCGGCCTTCGTCAGAGTGGCGCCGCCGCATCCCCTGCCGAAAACCTGAGAGGAGACCGTCATGGATCAACAAGCGCTCAACCCCACCCCCAGCCCGCTGCGCGTCGCGTCGCAGCTCTACGCGCTGACCAAGCCGCGGGTGGTGCAGCTCATCGTGTTCTGCGCCGTGATCGGCATGTTCTTGGCCGAGCCGACCTTGCCCGCCTGGGAACCGGTGCTGTTCGGCACGCTGGGCATCTGGCTGGTGGCCAGCGCCGCTGCCGCATTCAACTGCCTGGTCGAGCAGAAGATTGATGCCGTGATGCGCCGCACCGCCTGGCGGCCTTCGGCCACGGGCGACCTGGGTGCACCGGTGATCATTGCGTTTTCCGGTGCCCTGTGCGCGGCGGGGATGTGGCTGCTCTACACCCGGGTCAATCCGCTGACCATGTGGCTGACCTTCGCCACGTTCGTCGGCTACGCGGTGGTCTACACCATCTTCCTCAAGCCGGCCACGCCGCAGAACATCGTCATCGGCGGCGCCTCGGGCGCGATGCCGCCGGTGCTGGGCTGGGCGGCCGTGAGCGGTCAGGTCTCGGTCGAGGCTCTGCTGCTGTTCCTCATCATCTTCCTGTGGACGCCGCCGCATTTCTGGGCGCTGGCGCTCTATCGCGTCGATGATTACAAAAAATCCGGGCTGCCCATGCTGCCGGTCACGCATGGCTCAGAATTCACCCGCACGCAAATCCTGCTCTACACCCTGCTGCTCAGCGCCGTGACGCTGCTGCCCTATGCGCTGGGCATGAGCGGTCTGATCTATCTGGTCAGCGCTGCGGTGCTCGACGGCGTATTCATCGCCTATGCTTGGGCGCTCAAGCGTGAATACAGCGATTTGCTCTCGCGCAAGACTTTCCGCTATTCCATCCTGTACCTTTCGCTGCTCTTCGCCGCCCTGCTGGTGGATCATTACCTGCACTTGCATTTCGTCTGACCGCTGTCCGATGACCCCACGTTTTTCCGCCGCACGCCGTACCCTCGTTGTGTCCGCAGCGCTTGCTCCGCTGGCGTTGGCGGCCTGCAGCAAACCCTATGCCTTTCACGGCGTGGACATCACCGGCGTGCCCTATGCCAGCGGCTTCGATCTGACCGATTTCGACGGCAGGCGCCGCACCCTGGCCGATTTCAAGGGCAAGGTGGTGGTGATGTATTTCGGCTATACGCAATGCCCGGACATCTGCCCGGCCTCGATGCAGGTGGTCGCTCAGGCCATGGACGATCTGGGCGACAAGGCCAGAGACGTGCAATTCCTGTTCGTCACCGTCGATCCGCAGCGCGACACGCCGGAAATCCTCAAGGCCTACGTCACCCACTTCAACCCGACTTTCCTCGCACTCACCGGCACGCCCGAGCAGATCGCGCAGACGGCCAAGGACTTCAAGGTGTATTACAAAAAAGTCCCGGGCAAGACGCCGGGCAGCTACACCATGGATCACACGGCGGGGTTCTATGTGTTCGATCCTCAGGGCAAGATCCGGCTGTTCGAGCGCGAAGGCGTCACGGCCACAGACCTGGCGCAGGACATCGACGCCCTGATCGACGGGCATTGATCTTGCGCTGCCAGTGCCAGCTGGCATGACCGATTCCCAGAAGACGTACATCGGCCGCTTTGCGCCTTCGCCCACCGGGCCGCTGCATGCGGGTTCGCTGGTGGCCGCGCTGGCATCCTGGCTGGATGCACGCGCACACGGCGGGCTCTGGCTGGTGCGTGTGGAAGATGTGGACTTCACCCGCAACCAGCCCGGCGCGGCGGAGCGCATCCTGCAGCAACTCACGGCCTGCGGTCTGCAGCCCGATCAGTCGCCGGTGTGGCAGTCGCAGCGCGAAGCGCTTTATCAGCGGGCGCTCGATGCGCTCATTCGATCGAACCATGCCTACCCCTGCGCCTGCTCGCGGGCCGACATTCTGGCCGTACTGAGCGCGCAGGGTCGTCTGCCTGCGCGGGGGCAGGAGGCGATCTATCCCGGAACCTGTCGCAACGGCCTGCAGGGCCGCAGGGCGCGTTCCTGGCGCGTGCGCCTGCCTGAAGATGCCGGGCAGCCGCTGCGATGGAGCGACCGACGGCTGGGCGCGCAGTCGCAGGTGCTCAGCCTGGAGGTGGGCGATTTCGTGCTCAAGCGCGCCGATGGCGCCTGGGCCTATCAACTCGCCGTGGTGGTGGACGATGCGGCGCAGGGCATCACCGACGTGGTGCGGGGAGAGGATCTGGCCGCTTCGACCGCGCGGCAGATACTGCTGCAGCGCCTGCTCGGGCTGCCGACTCCGCGTTATCTGCACACCCCACTGGTGCGCGATGCCAGCGGCGAAAAGCTGTCCAAGCATCTCGGCGCCGGGGCTTTCGAGCCCGGAGCCGACAGCCTGCGCGCGGCGCTGCGCGTGCTCGACATGCCGGCGTCGGCGCCGACCGTCGCCGAACTGCTCGCCGCGGCGGTGCCGGCGTGGCAGGCGCGCTGGGCGATCGCCGGGCTATAGCCGCGCCAGCCGGTCGAGCGCGGCGTCGAGGGTCGCGTCCTGCTTGGCGAAGCAGAACCGCACCACGCCGCGCTGCCTGCAGTCGGGCTCGAACGCCGACAGCGGGATCGCCGCCACCCCGACCTGCTCGGTGAGCCAGCGGCAGAACGACACGTCGTCCCGATCGCCGATCGCGCCGTAGCGCGCGCACTGGAAATAGCTGCCCTCGCAGGGCAGCAGTTCGAAGCGGCTGGCAGCGAGCCCGGCGCGAAAGCGGTCGCGCTTGGCCTGGTAGAACGCCGGCAGTCCGAGGTAGGGCGCGGGATCGGCGAGATAGGCGGCAAGTCCGTGCTGTATCGGCGTGTTCACCGTGAACACATTGAACTGGTGGACCTTGCGGAATTCGGCGGTAAGCGCCGCCGGGGCGGCGACGCTTGCGACCTTCCAGCCGGTGACGTGAAAGGTCTTGCCGAAGCTCGACACCACGAAGGCGCGCGCCGCCAAGCGGGGAAAACGCGACGCGCTCTGGTGCAGCGCGCCGTCGAACACCATGTGCTCGTACACCTCGTCGGCGATGAGCACGATGCCGGTGGGTGCGAGCAGCGCGTCGAGCCGTTGCATGTCGGCCTCGCTCCACACCGTGCCGCTGGGGTTGTGCGGGGTGTTGACCACGATCACGCGGGTGCGCGGGCCGATCGCCGCGGCGATGGCGTCGAAGTCCGGATGGAAGTCAGCGCCCAGCGGCACCGGCCGCGCCACGCCGCCGCACAGCGCGATATTGGGCAGATAGCTGTCGTAGCAGGGAGTCAGGACGATGACTTCGTCGCCCGGATGGACCACCGCGAGCAGCGCGGTGAAAATCGCCTGCGTCGCTCCCGCGGTGATCGTGATCTCGGCGTCGGGGTCGTAGCGCCGGCCGTAGAGCGCGGCGATCTTGTCCGCCACCGCCTGCCGCAGCGCCGGCACTCCGGCCATCGGCGGGTACTGGTTGAACCCGGCGCGCATCGCGGCGTCGACCGCGTCGACCAGCTTCGGATCGCAGGAAAAATCGGGGAATCCCTGGCCGAGATTGATCGCACCACACTGCTGGGCGAGCGCCGACATCACGGTGAAAATGGTCGTCCCCACCTGCGGCAGGCGCGATTCGACCGGGGGCGTGCGGGAGTGGTCGGTCATGGCTCAGATCGAAAACGGTTCCTGCTGATCGAGCTCGCCGCGCAGGGTCTGTTCCACCAGCTTGCGCGGCAGCCGCGGCGAAATCAGCTCGGTGAACAGAAAGACGAAGCTGCGCTGCAGCATCCCGCGCTTGAACGCCACGCGCGTGAGCTGCTGGCCGAACAGATGGCCGGCAGGCACAGCGCGCAGCGCCGAGTCGCGCTCGGGGGAGAAGGCCATTTCGGCGATCAGGCCGACGCCGAGTCCGAGTTCGACATAGGTCTTGAGCACGTCGGAATCGAGCGCCTCGAGCACGATCTGCGGCTTCAGTCCGGCATGGGCGAAGGCGGCATCGATCTGCCGACGCCCGGCGAATGCGGGCTCGTAGGTCACCAGCGGATGCGCGGCCAGATCGGCCAGCGTCAGCTCGCTGCGCTCGGCGAGTGGATGGCCCTGAGGCACGACCGCCAGATGCTGCCAGTTGTAGCAGGGCAGGGTGAGCAGATCGGATGCATCCTGCAGCGACTCGCTGGCCAGGCCCAGGTCGGCGCGCTCTTCGCGCACGGCGCGCGCGATCTGCTCGGGCGTGCCTTGCAGCAATTGCACCTGTACCGCGGGCATGCGGCGGCGGAATTCGGCGATCACCCACGGCAGCTTGTAGCGTGCCTGCGTGTGGGTGGCCGCTACCGTGAGCTGGCCGGCGTCGCGCGCGGCGTAGTTCTGCGCGATGCGCTTGAGGTTGGCGACTTCGCGCAGGATGATGTCGACGCTGCGCAGCACCTCGACCCCAGGCTCGGTGAGCTTGCGGATGCGCTTGCCGTGGCGGCTGAAAATCTCCACCCCCAGCTCGCTCTCGAGTTCGATGATCGCCTTGGACACGCCGGGCTGCGAGGTATGCAGCGCCCGCGCCGCCTCGGTGAGGTTGAGCTTGTGGCGCACGGCTTCCTGCAGAAAGCGAAACTGGTGCAGGTTCATGGCGACGGCAGGCCGACAAAACGCCAGGAGCAGATCATCGGAACCGGACCTGCCAGGCAAACACGATCAGCCCCAGCCCGCCGAACAACAGCATGGGCAAGGCCGCGGTGATGGCGGGCGGCCAGGTGCCCAGCAGGCCCAGGCTGGAAAACAGGGTGTTGAGCAGAATGAAGGCGATGCCCAGCACGATACCCGCCAGTACCTTGCCGCTGATGCCTTTGGAGCGGGTATGCAGATAGGCAAAGGGCAGCGCGAGCAGCAGCATCACCACGGCGCTAAAGGGATAGAACAGTTTTTTCCAGAGCTGGATTTCATAGCGTTCTGCCGCCTGATGATTGGCGCGCAAATGCTGGATGTAGCGCCACAGGTCGAGGGCCGACATCTTGTCGGGAGGCAGCAGCAGCACACCCAGCACACTCGGCGAGAGCGAGGTCTGCCAGCGATAGCTCGGCAACTGGCTCACCTGCAGCGCCGCACCGATCTGCAGCGGAAGCTCGGTGCGAGTGACGTCGTGCAGCAGCCAGGCGCCATCGCCTTCGTATCGGCCGCTGGCGGCATGCAGTTCGGCAGTGATCTGCGCCTGGGCATTGAGCACATAGATGTGGACCTCGGTGAGGTCGCCCTGTGTGTTGATGGCCTTGATGTTGACGGTCTGATTGCCGTTGCGGTCCGAATCGTTGCGCAGCCATACGCCTGAACTCAGTTGCGTGCCCAGACCTGAGCCGGCTGCAGTCTGCAGCCGCGTCGAGAGTTGCGCGGCTGCAGGGGCAAGCCACTCGCCGAGCAAAAACAGGGTGATGACCAGGACCGCGGCCAATTGCAGCAGCAATCCCAGCGCCGTGCGCGGACTCAGGCCCGAAACCCGCAGGATGGTGAACTCGCTGCTCGCGGACAGAGAGGCCAGAGCGAACACGCCGCCCACCAGGATGGCGATGGGCAGAACCTCGTAGGCGCGGCTGGGCATGCTGAGTGCGACATGCAGCAGGGTGCCGCTCAGGCTGAAGCCCGGCTTGCCCAGATTGCTCAGGTCGTTGAGCATGTCGATGAAAAACAGCAGGGCGAGAAAGGCCAGCGTCACCAGTCCCACGGCGCTGAGCACGTGCAGCAGCAGAAAGCGGCGTACCGTGCGCATCAGGCGGGTGCTCCGCGCCGTGTGAGTCCCGCACGCAGGCGGTGCAGCCAGCCCGTGCCGCGCATCAGCAGAACCAGCAGCACCAGCGCCGCGCCGCCATGCACCAGCAGCATGCCCTGCGCAAACCCGACCCGGCCTTGAGCGATCCAGCCTTGCAGCACATTGAGCAGGTTGAAGTAGATCAGGTAGACCAGCACGGCGCCGATGAGGCTGCCCGCACGCCCGGTACGCACCGAACCCGAGGCCAGCGGCAACGCCATCAAGACCAGCACGGCGGCAGACAGCGGCAAGCCCAGCCGCCAGGACAATTCGCCCAGCCAGTTGGGAAGGGCGGGGTTGAACAGATACTCGGTCGGCACATTGCGGTTGGGCTGCGTCAGCCAGTTGACCGGTCCGCTCTTGCGGTCTGCCATATTGCTCAGGCCCGAGGTGGCGTCCAGACGCATGTCGAGCGAATCGAAGGCGGTGATGGTGTAGTTCAACTGCCCCGGCGTGTGCACGTAGCGGTTGCCGTTGCGCAGCACCAGAAAGGGCTGACCGTCGATGCGCTGCACCTGCCCAGAGCGCGCCGTGATCAGCTCCACCTGCCCCGAGGTGTCATCACGGATGAATACATCGTGCGCCACCCCGTCGGCCTGCGCCCCCTTGTCGATGAAGAACACCCGCTTGCCCGAGGCCGATTCGCGGAACTGCCCCGGCGCCACCCGCGAAATGTCGGAGCGCTGTTCGAAGCGTGTGCGCAGCTCGGTCATCTGCTGGTTGGCCCAGGGCCAGGCAAGCAGGGTGAGCGCGGCGATCAGCAGGAGTATGGGCCAGGAAAAGCGCAGCACGCTCGCCATGAGTTGCAGCCCTCCCACTCCGGTGGTGCGCCAGATGGTCATTTCCGAATCCAGCCACATGCGGGTGAAGGTGAGCAGCACCGCCAGAAACAGCGACAGGGTGATGACGATCTGCAGATAGCTCAGGGCGGTCAGCCCGATCAGCAGAAACACATCCTGCGGGCTGGCCTGGCCATCGGACGCCTGACCCAGGATGCGAATGAGCATCAGAGTGACGACCACGGTGAACAACACCGTGAGGGCGCCGCCGAAGTTGCGGCTCATTTCACGGCGCAGGGTCAGGTCGAGGAGCATGGGGAAAAGCGGGCGGCTGAAGCGATGAGGGCGGCGAGCCGCGGCGGGCATCAAACGAAGCGCAATGGAATAATGCGCCACGCACTCACTCAGGAACCCTGAACATGAAATTCAGTATATCTGCCGTCAAAAAGCCTCTTCAGATCAAAACCGATGCCCTGGTGGTCTTCGTGCCCGAGGGCAGGGAAGTCAGCGGGCTGGCCGATGCGGACGCCCTCGACGATCTGATTGCACAACTGGCCGTGGACGGCGATTTCAAGGCCAAGCCCGGCAGTGTGGTGCTGTTGCATCGTCCCGCGGCTGTCGGAGCACAACGCCTGCTTCTGGTCGGGCTGGCCGCCAAACCCGAACTGCGGGATTGGAAAAAATCGCTGCAGGCTGCGGCCAATATGCTCAAGACCCTGCCGGTCAAGCAGGCGCATCTGCTGGCAGTCAACGGACTGGACACCCTGGCCGAACTCACGCCCGGGGTGTTTTCCGAGGTGTTTTACCGCTACGATACCACGCGCAGCGTGGAGGAGACCGATACGCCTGAGCTCGCAGCCCTGCACCTCTGTGCCGTGGGGGGCGATGCCGCGCCGCCTTCGGCCAAGAACGCCCTGCAGCAGGCCGAGGCGGTCGCCATCGGCGTGCGCCTGACGCGCGAACTCGCCAATCTGCCGGCCAATTACTGCACGCCCGCCTACCTTGCGGAAACGGCGAAAAAATTGGCCAAGACCCACGATCTGACCTGCAAGGTGCTCGGGCGCGCGGAAATGGAAAAACTCGGCATGGGGTCGTTTCTGGCCGTGGCGCAGGGCTCGGTGCAGCCGCCGCAGTTCATCGTGTTGGAGTATCGCGGCGCAGGCAAGAAGGACGCGCCGCACGTGCTCGTCGGCAAGGGCGTGACGTTTGACACCGGCGGCATCTCGCTCAAGCCCGGCGCTGAGATGGACGAAATGAAGTTCGACATGTCCGGAGCGGCCTCGGTGCTGGGCGCGTTCGAGGCCATTGCGCGCATCAAGCCCAGGATCAACGTGATCGGCCTGATCGCCGCCACCGAGAACATGCCAGACGGCGGTGCGGTCAAGCCCGGCGACGTGGTCACCAGCCTGTCCGGCCAGACCATCGAAATCCTCAACACCGACGCCGAGGGCCGCCTCATCCTGTGCGACGCGCTGACTTATGCGGCACGCTACAAGCCGCAGTCGGTGGTGGACATCGCCACCCTCACCGGAGCCTGCGTGATTGCGCTGGGCAAGGTCAACAGCGGCCTGTTCACCGCGGACGACGCCCTGGCCGAGGCGCTGCTGCAGGCCGGGCGCGCCACGCTCGATCCCTGCTGGCGCATGCCGCTGGAATCCGATTATGCCGAGGCGCTCAAGAGCAATTTCGCCGACGTGGCCAATATCGGCGGCAGACCCGCTGGCGCCATCACTGCGGCGTGCTTTCTGTGGCGTTTCGCCAAGGACTACCGCTGGGCGCACCTCGACATCGCCGGCACGGCGTGGAACAGCGGCGCCAACAAGGGCGCCACCGGCCGCCCCGTGCCGCTGCTGGTGCGCTATTTGCTGTCGCAGGCGCAATGAGTGTTGTCCGGCAAGCTGTCGTCGAGTGACCCCATGTCCTGTGCGGTTGAGTTTCGCGTGAACCTGCCCGATCCGCTGCGCTATTGCTGCGGGCTGCTGCGCACGGCCACACAGCGCGGCGCGCGCGTGCTGGTGGCCGCGCCCGAGCCCTTGCTCGCGGAACTCGATCGCCTGTTGTGGACTTTTCAGCCGGGCAGCTTCGTGCCGCATGTCTGGCAGGACGACCCGCTCGCCGACAAGACGCCGGTCATCCTGGCGCCTCAGCCCGATCTGCCCCATGCGGGACGGGTGGATGCCCTGGTCAACCTCGGCCCCGATCTGGTGCCGGGCTGGGAAGCGCTGGACCGGGTGATCGAACTCGTCGGCGAAAACGGACCCGACAAGCCTGCTGCCCGCGAGCGTCTGCGGGCCTATCGCGCCGCCGGGTTCGAGCCCACCGTCATTCCGTCCCGCCCATGAAATCCGTCCCACCCAACCCGGCCATCCTGCCCGTGCTCACCGAGCGTCTGCAGCCTGCCGACGCGGCGATGAAGCAAGACCGCGTCGAACCGGTTTTCGAGGTTCAACCCTCGGCCTATGCGCAGGCGGTCTATCGCGGCCCCGAACTCACCCAGCCTGCGGGCATTCCCCTGCTGGAGACGCCGGTCTCTCAAGGAAACGCCGGGCCGCCCCAAGTTTCCTTGACCCCCACGGGGGGCGGGTCGGCGAGCCGACCCTGGGGGCGCTCACAAGGAAACGCCGGGCCGCCCCAAGTTTCCTTGACCCCCACGGGGGGCGGGGAGGCTGGCCGACCCTGGGGGCACTCAGATCTGGAAGAGCTCTGGCTGCGCGTCGCTCCCGAGCTGCAACGGCAGGTGCTGGAGCGGGTCGAATCCGAGCTGCATGCGCTGGCGCCGCAACTGGCGGCCAGACTGTTCGACACCCTCGAACCTGCCTTGCGCGCCGCGCTGGCCGAGGCGCTCAAATAAGCCTCTTTGCCCGTCAACCCGCAGGCCATCAGGCACATTGCTTGCTAGTGTTGGGGAGGGCGATCGATCTGTTCAAAAATCTGTAACTCGGTTAATGTATCGCCCTGTCAGATCGTTCCTGACTTCACAACACGACACACGACTTTCCTTTTGGAGGCTCATTCATGAAACTGAAATACGTCGCTCCGATGCTGGTTCTATCCCTGGCGATCGGCACCGCTTACGCTGAAGATACGGTCACCGTCACCATCGGCAGCGCATCCCCCATGTCCGGCCCGCAAGCCAGCTTCGGCCAGGACAACGCCAACGGCGTGAAAATGGCCATCAAGGAGCTCAATGCCGAGAACATCGTCATCGGCGGCAAGAAGGTCATCTGGAAGGTCGACGCCCAGGACGACCAGGCCGACCCGAAGCAGGCCACCACCGTGGCGCAGAAGTTCGTCGATGAAAAGGTCAACGGCGTGGTCGGTCACCTGAATTCCGGCTGCACCTTCCCCGCTTCACGCATCTACAACAACGCGGGCATCCCCGAAATCACCCCCTCGTCCACCGATCCCAAGATTTCGCAACAAGGCTTCAAGACCTTCTTCCGCATCATCGCCAACGACAATGCGCTGGGCGCAGGTCTGGCCAACTACGCCAAGACCAAGTTGCATGCCAAGAAAATCGCGGTGATCGACGACCGCACCGCCTACGGCCAGGGCGTGGCCGATGTGTTCGCCAAGACCGCGCAGAAAGACGGCTTGAAGCTGGTCGACCGCGAGTACACCAACGACAAGGCTACCGATTTCTCCGCCATTCTGACCAAGATCAAGGCCTCGCAGCCCGACATCATTTTCTACGGTGGCATGTATCCGCAGGCCGGCCCGCTGGTTCGCCAGATGCGCCAACTGGGCATCAAGGCCACGCTGATGGGCGGCGATGGCATCTGCGCACCGGAACTGGGCAAGCTCGCGGGTGAAGCCGTTGCCGGCACCATCTGTGCCGAAGGCGGCTCGCCGCTGAGCAAGATGCCGGGCGGCGAAGCGTGGAAAAAGCGCTACGACGCCGAGTTCGGCGCCAACGCCTTCCAGCTCTACTCGCCCTACTCGTATGACGGCACCATGGTGCTGGCCCATGCGATGATGAAAGCCAAGTCGGTCGATCCGAAGAAGTATCTGCCCTTCATCCAGAACATCGACTACAACGGCGTGACCAAGAAGGACATCCACTTCACCAAGACGGGTGAACTGGTTGACGCGGCCATCACCATCTCCGAGTTCGACAAGGACGGCAAGAAGAGCGTGGTTGCCGTGCAGTAAACGCGGTACGAGCAGACTGCCTGCTGCGGCAGCGGTCCGTCGAACCCAGGCGCCTTTCGGGGCGCTTTTTCATGTTCGGATGGTCAGCAGAGGCGGCGCCCATAAAAAAGCCGAGAGGCCAGACGGCATCTCGGCTTGCTGCGGGCGCAGACCTTCCGATCTGCGCTTTCAAAGCAAAATCAACGCAAAATCGCGTGTTGTCTGTGAATTACTTCTTCAGCGACAGCACCCACTCGGCCAGTTGCTTGGCCTGGGCGGGGGTCACTTGCGGGTTGGCGGGCATGGGCACCGGGCCCCACACGCCCGACACGCCGTGCAGGATGGCCTTGCTCAGGGTGTCAACCGCCCCCGGCTTGCCAGCGTACTTGGCGGCAACTTCCTGGTAGGACGGGCCCACCAGCTTCTTGTCCACTGCGTGGCAAGCCAGGCAGTTCTTCGATTTGGCCAGAGCCAGCATGTCTTCAGCGGCGAAAGCCGACGACATGGTCAGGGTGGCGGCAGCGGCCAGAGCAGCAGCGAAAACAGCTTTTTTCATTCCAGTCCTCCAGTAGGGTCAAACAAAACAGATACAGCCAAGTAACGCATCTTAATCAATTCGGTTGACGTGCTGCGCATGAAGTCGGCGAGAATCGCCAGTGCGTCAATTCAGATTGATTTCACGCAACATGTGCCGTGCAAATCGGTGTTTCCTTTTGTATCTTGTCGCTATTTGCTTTCAAGGATGCAATGTCATGGCGTTCGTCGTTCTCGGTCTGATCTTCATCGTCCTCAAACTCATGGGCATAGCGCCGGTGGCGGCTTGGTCATGGTGGTGGGTGTTGCTGCCCCTGGCTCTGGCGTTCATCTGGTGGGAGGTCATCGACCCCCTGTTCAGCCTCTCGAAAAAGCGGGCCATGAACGACATGGCCGAGCGGCAGCAGGCCAGGCGGCAGAAATACCGCGAGAGTCTGGGGCTGGGAGGTGGGCGCCGGAAAAAATAACCCTGGCATGCGATACACTGCGCCGCGTCAGGAGAGCGCTGCGCTGTCATGCAGCCGCCGAAGGCGTAAGCCCATATCGGGTGTACCGCTCAGGCAAAAGGACTGACCACACCGCAAGGTGTTCCTCACTGGAGAGTGGCGCTGAAACTCAGGCGCTCACCGAAGGGGCAAGTCTGGCAACCTGGGTTCGCCGGATCAATCTCTCAGGTACCCGGGACAGCGAGGGGTTGAGTGCCGTGTCTTGCGCCGAGATGGCAACAGATGCGGCTGAATCGGCGCTTTCAGGCGTCTCATCCCCGCGAGATCGACGTGTCCCACTCCGCAGCTTCCGAACTGATCCCGACTCCTCTGCACCCCCTGCACATGGAACTCGGCGCGCGCATGGTGCCGTTCGCCGGCTATGCCATGCCGGTGCAGTACCCGAAGGGCATTCTGGCCGAACACCTGCACACCCGCCAGAGCGCGGGTCTGTTCGACATCTCCCACATGGGCCAGGTCGCGCTGCGGGGCAGCGGCGCCGCTGCGGCGCTGGAAACGCGGGTGCCCATGGATATTCAAGGGTTGCCCGAGGGCAAGCAGCGCTACGCCTTGTTCACCAATGAGCAGGGCGGCATTCTCGACGACCTGATGGTGATTCCCCGGCAGCGCGCCGATGGAGCCGGGCAGGAGCTGTTCCTCATCGTCAACGCGGCCTGCAAGGCGCAGGATCTAGCCTTGCTGCAGACGCTTTCCGATCGCTGCGACATCGTGCCCATGCCCGAGCACGCCTTGCTGGCGCTGCAAGGGCCGCAAGCGGTGCAGACCTTTGCCCGGCTGGTTCCCCAGGCTGCCGATCTGGTGTTCATGACCGGCGCGTGGCTGGACGTGCCGGTAGAGGGTGGAGCAGGTGGGGCGGGTGGAGCGATTCGCGTTTTTGCCACGCGCAGCGGCTACACCGGCGAAGACGGGCTGGAAATCTCGGTAGCCGCAGCGGATGCCGAGCGGCTTGCTCGCCTCCTGCTTTCCCTGCCCGAGGTGCAGCCCATCGGTCTGGGCGCCCGCGACACCCTGCGCCTCGAAGCCGGGCTCTGCCTCTATGGCCACGACATCGACGCCTCGACCACGCCGGTCGAGGCGGGCCTGACCTGGGCCATCCAGAAGGTGCGGCGCAATGGCGGCGCGCGGGCCGGAGGATTTCCGGGCGCCGATGTCATTCTGGCGCAGATCGACAACCCGGCTCTCGCGCCGCGGCGCCGCATCGGCCTCATCGGTCTGGATCGCACCCCGGTGCGCGAGGGCACGGAACTGCGGGCCGCCGATGGGCGTCACGCCGGCAAGGTGACCAGCGGCAGCTTCGCGCCCAGCGCGGGAGGCCCTGTGGCGATGGCCTATGTCGCCGCCGAATTCGCCGTGCCTTCAGGCACACTCTATGCCCAGGTGCGTGGCCGTGCCGTGCCGATGCAGTTGCAACCCATGCCGTTCGTGCCGCACCGCTATTGGCGCGGATGAAGTCTTGATGCCTTGCCGCGTTTGATTCGACTTTCCTTTTTCGACCTTTGGAGTGTTCCATGAGCCTGAAATTCACCCCCGACCATGAATGGATTCGCGTCGATGCCGATGGCGTCGCCACCGTGGGCATCACCCCCCATGCGCAGGACGCGCTGGGCGACGTGGTGTTCGTCGATCTGCCCGAAGTGGGCAAGACCTACGCCGCGCACGACACCGTGGGCGTGGTCGAGTCGGTCAAGGCCGCGGCCGATGTGTTCAGCCCGGTCTCGGGCGAGGTGACCGAGGTCAACGAGGCCCTGCGCGCCGACCCGTCGCTGGCCAACTCCGACCCGCAGGACAGTGGCTGGTTCTTCCGCATCAGGCTGTCCGACCCGAGCCAGCTCGACGGACTGATGGACGAAGCCGCCTACGCCGAACTGCTCAAGAACGCCTGAACACCGAGGCGCCGCCCACCCTCCCGGAGAACCGCATGTCGATGTCCACCCAACCCGCGCTGCGCGAACTCGAAGACGCGCAGGCCTTCCAGCGCCGCCACATCGGCCCTGACGCCGCGGATCAGCAGCAGATGCTGTCGGCGCTGGGCGCGAATGATCTGGAAAGCCTGATGCAGGCGGTGATTCCCGCTTCCATCCGCCGCCGGCAGGCGTTCGAGCTGCCTGCGGCTATCGACGAAGCGCAGGCGCTTGCCGAGCTGCGCGGCATCGCCAGCGGCAACCGGGTGATGCGCAGCTACATCGGTCAAGGCTATTACAACGCGCTGATGCCGGGCGTCATCCAGCGCAACGTGCTGGAAAATCCGGCCTGGTACACCGCCTACACGCCGTATCAGCCCGAGATCAGCCAGGGGCGGCTGGAAGCGCTGCTCAACTTCCAGACGATGGTCGCCGATCTCACCGGCATGGACGTGGCGGGCGCTTCCATGCTCGACGAGGCCACCGCCGCGGCCGAGGCCATGACCCTGGCGCTGCGTTCGAGCAAGAGCAAATCGCAGCGCTTTTTTGTCGCCGATGATGTGTTGCCGCAAACCCTCGAAGTGCTGCACACCCGCGCCGCGCCGCTGGGCATCGAGGTGGTCTGCGGCGCGGCCGACGAAGCGCTGGAAGGCGAGTATTTCGGCGTGCTGCTGCAATATCCCGGCGTGGACGGCGCGGTGCGCGACGACCGCGAGCGCATCGCCGCGCTCAAGGCCAAAGGCGTTCTCGTGGTGGTGGCGGCCGACCTGCTGGCGCTCACCCTGCTGAAATCGCCGGGCGAGCTCGGCGCCGACATCGCCTGCGGCACGACCCAGCGTTTCGGTCTGCCGCTGGGCTTCGGTGGTCCGCATGCGGGCTATCTGGCGGTGCGCGACGCGCTCAAGCGCTCGCTGCCCGGCCGCCTCGTCGGCGTGAGTCAAGACGCGCATGGGCAGCCCGCCTACCGCCTGGCATTGCAGACCCGCGAACAGCACATCCGCCGCGAAAAGGCCACCAGCAATATCTGCACCGCGCAGGTGCTGCCTGCGGTGCTGGCCAGTATGTACGCGGTCTATCACGGCCCCGAGGGGCTCAGGCGCATCGCGCAGCGGGTGCATGCCTACACCGTGCTGCTGGCGCAGGGGCTGCAGCAGGCCGGTCTGCCGGTGCTCGATGCCGGATTTTTCGACACCCTCACAGTGCATACCGGCGCGCGCACCGCAGACGTGCATGCCGCCGCTCTCTCGCGGGGCATCAACTTCCGCCGCATCGGCGCGCAGCATGTCGCGGTGTCGCTGGACGAAACCGTGACCCGCGCCGATCTGGCCGACATCCTGGCCTGCTTTGGCGTGACGGACTCAGCAATGCTGTTCAACGCCGCGGAAAAAGGCGTGGCGCCGCGCTGGCCGCAGCAACTCGCGCGCAGCAGCGACTATCTCAGCCATCCGGTGTTTCATCGCTATCGCAGCGAAACCGAGATGCTGCGCTACCTGCGCCGCCTGGCCGACAAGGACATCGCGCTCGACCGCGCCATGATTCCGCTGGGCTCGTGCACCATGAAGCTCAACGCCACCAGCGAGATGGTGCCGATCACCTGGCCGGAATTCAGCGCCATCCATCCCTTCGCGCCGGCCGAGCAGACGCGCGGTTATGCCCGGCTCGCGCAACAGCTCGAACAAGGGTTGTGCGCCGCCACGGGCTACGACGCGATGTGCCTGCAGCCCAACGCCGGATCGCAGGGCGAATACGCCGGACTGCTGGTCATTCGCGCTTATCACGCCAGCCGGGGGCAAGCGCACCGCGATGTCTGCCTCATTCCGTCTTCGGCGCACGGTACCAACCCCGCTTCGGCGCACATGGCGGGTATGCGGGTGGTCGTCGTGGCCTGTGACGACCAGGGCAACGTCGATCTGGCCGATCTGCGCGCCAAGGCCGAGCAGCATGCCGGCCAGCTCGCCGCGTGCATGATCACCTATCCGAGCACGCACGGCGTGTTCGAGACCGGGGTGCGCGCCATCTGCGACATCGTCCACCGGCACGGCGGGCAGGTGTATGTCGATGGTGCCAATATGAACGCGCTGGTCGGCCTGGCCAGCCCGCCCGAGTTCGGCGCGGACGTTTCGCACCTGAATCTGCACAAGACCTTCTGCATTCCGCACGGCGGCGGCGGCCCGGGCGTGGGGCCGATCGGCGTGCGCGCCCACCTCGCCCCGTTCCTGCCGGTGCATCGCTCTTCGGGTCTGGAGCGTGATGGCGCCGTTGGTGCAGTCAGCGCTGCGCCGCTGGGCAATGCCAGCGTGCTGCCGATTTCGTGGATGTATATGCGCATGATGGGCGCCGACGGCCTGACGCAGGCCAGCCGCGTGGCCATTCTGTCGGCCAACTACATCGCCGAGAGACTCAAAACCCATTACCCGGTGCTCTATACCGGCGAGAACGGCCGCGTGGCGCACGAGTGCATTCTCGACCTGCGCCCGCTCAAGGACGCCACCGGCATCAGCAACGAAGATGTGGCCAAGCGCCTGATGGACTACGGTTTCCATGCGCCGACCATGAGCTTTCCGGTGCCCGGCACGCTGATGGTCGAGCCGACCGAGAGCGAGTCGCTCGCCGAGCTCGACCGCTTCATCGATGCCATGATCGCCATCCGCACCGAGATCGAGCTGGTGGAAAAAGGGCAATGGCCGCGTGAGGACAACCCGCTCAAGGCCGCGCCGCACACCGCATCCAGCGTACTCGGTGCGCACTGGCCGCATGCCTACAGCCGCGAGCAGGCCGCCTTTCCCCTGCCTGCTCTGAAAAAGAACAAGTACTGGCCGCCGGTGGGCCGGGTGGACAACGCCTGGGGCGACCGCAACCTGCAGTGCGCCTGCCCGCCCGTGGGCGACTACACCGACTGAAACACCGCACCATGCCCTCCCCCGAACCCCGACAACATTTCGCCAGCGACAACTACGCTGGCATCTGCCCCGAAGCGCTGCACTGGCTGCTGCAGGCCAACGCCTCGGGCCATCAACCCGCCTATGGCGACGACGGCTGGACGCAGCGCGTGTCCGACGGGCTGCGCGAGTTGTTCCAGACCGACTGCGATGTCTATTTCGTCTTCAACGGCACCGCGGCCAACTCGCTGGCGCTGGCGGCCCTGTGTCAGAGCTATCACGCGGTGATCTGTACCCCGGTGGCGCACATCGAAACCGATGAGTGCGGCTGCCCGGAGTTCTTCTCCGGCGGCTCCAAGCTGCTGATCACCGAGTCCGATGGCGCGCAGGCGCGGCGCGGCAAGCTCACGCCCGAAGCCATCGACACGCTGGTGACCCAGCGCAGCGACATCCACGCGCCCAAGCCCAAGGTCGTCTCCATCACCCAGGCCACCGAGCTGGGCACGGTCTACAGCGTCGAGGAAGTGCGCGCCATCGCCGCCATGGCCAAGCGCCACCACCTCAGGCTGCACATGGACGGGGCGCGTTTCGCCAACGCCGTGGCCACGCTGGGCTGTCATCCGAGCGACATCACCTGGCGCGCCGGGGTGGACGTGCTGTGCTTCGGCGGCACCAAGAACGGCCTGCCCGTGGGCGAGGCCGTGGTGTTCTTCGACCGCGAACTCTCCGCCGATTTCGCCTGGCGGGTGAAGCAGGCCGGGCAGCTCGCGTCGAAAATGCGCTTCATCTGCGCGCCCTGGCTGGGCATGCTGGAAAACGACAACTGGCTGCGTCACGCCCGCCACGCCAACGCCATGGCGCAACGCCTGTACGCGGCCATTCACGACGTCCCGGGCGTGCGGGTGATGCACCCGCCCGAGGCCAATGCGGTGTTCGCCTATCTGCCCCGCGCCGTCATCGACACCCTGCATGGCCAGGGCTGGCGTTTCTACGACTTCATTGCCGACGGCGGCTGCCGCCTGATGTGCGCCTGGGACACCACGCCGGAATCGGTCGATGCGTTCGCTGCGGATATCGCCGCGGCCTGCGCCGCACACGCCTGAGCTGAAAGCGACGCCATGGCCGTCTCGGTGTTCGATCTGTTCAAGGTCGGCATCGGCCCCAGCAGTTCGCACACCGTGGGGCCGATGCGGGCCGCTTCCCTGTTCGTCGAATTTCTGCGGCAGGCCGGCTCGCTCGACCGCACCGCGCGGGTGATCTGCGCGCTGCATGGCTCGCTCGGCGCCACCGGCAAGGGGCATGGCAGCGATACCGCCGTCATGCTCGGCCTCATGGGCGAGGCGCCCGACACGGTCGACGTCGACGCCGTGCCGCAAAGAATCGCCGCGTTGCGCGCGCAGCACCGCCTGGCGCTGCCCGGCGGGCCGGTGCTCGATTTCGACCCTGCGCGCGACATCACCTTTTATGCCCTGCAACCCCTGCCGCTGCACGCCAACGGTCTGCGCTTCACCGCCTTCGATGCGCAGGGCACCGAGCTCGCGCAGCGGGTGTATTACTCGGTCGGCGGCGGCTTCGTCGTGAGCGCCCCCAGGGTCGGCTCGCCGACCCGCCCCCCGTGGGGGTCAAGGAAACTTGGGGCGGCCCTGCGTTTCCTTGAGAGCGAACAACTTGCGTCCGACGGCAGCCGCCAGCAGGCCATCGCGCCTGACACCACGGTGCTGCCGCTGCCGTTTCACAGCGGCGCCGAGTTGTTGGATTTGGCCCGCGAACACGGCGGCATTGCCACCCTCATGCGCCTCAACGAACGCCATTGGCGCACTGACGCCGAGATCGATGCGGGTCTGCTCGCCATCTGGCGGGTGATGCAGGCCTGCGTGGCGCGCGGCTGCGCCACCGAGGGCGAATTGCCCGGCTGGCTGCACGTGCGCCGCCGCGCCGCCAACTGGTATCGGCGTCTGGGTGGTGCGCTGCCCGTGCCCGCCAGCGGCGTTGAGTTGCCGCCCGGTGCGCGCTGCGACCCGCTGCAACTGCTCGACTGGATCAACCTGTTCGCCTTGGCGGTCAACGAGGAAAACGCCGCCGGCGGCCGCGTGGTCACCGCCCCGACCAATGGCGCGGCGGGCATCATCCCGGCCGTGCTGCATTACTACACCCGCTTCGTGCCGCAGGCCAGCGGTGCCGGCGTCATCGACTTTCTGCTCACCGCCGGCGCCATCGGCCTGCTCTACAAGGAGAATGCGTCGATCAGCGGCGCCGAGGTCGGCTGCCAGGGCGAGGTTGGCGTGGCCTGCTCCATGGCGGCCGGCGCGCTCTGCGCGGTACTCGGCGGCACGCCCGAGCAGGTGGAAAACGCCGCGGAAATCGGCATGGAACACCACCTCGGCCTGACCTGCGACCCCGTCGGCGGTCTGGTGCAAGTGCCCTGCATCGAGCGCAACGCCGTGGCTGCCGTGCAGGCGCTCAACGCCGCGCGCATGGCGCTCGCCGGCGACGGCCGCCACATCGTCTCGCTCGATCAGGTCATCAAGACCATGCGCGACACCGGCGCCGACATGCAGACCCAGTACAAGGAAACCGCCCGCGGCGGACTGGCGGTAAACATTGTGGAGTGCTGAAAGGGGTTGTCGGCGAAGTGCCGATGGCGGCAAACGATAATCGGTCCGTTTTCCCCTCAACGTCCTTCATGCAAACGCCTTCCTCTGCTCCGTCGGCTGAAAACCCCAAGTCCAGGCCGCATCTGCTGCGATATATTCTCATTGGCCTCATGACCGTGGCGCCACTATGGGTGACCTGGCTGGTGTTCGATTTCGTTTTCGGCCTGTTAGCCAAGGCCGGGTCGCCTCTGGTGAACTTGCTCGACGCCTTGTTGCGCCCGGTATTCGGCGGGGCGTTGAACCAGCAACTGCATCCCGCGCTGCATTACGTGCTGGCTACCCTGCTGACGCTGGCGGTGCTGTACGCCGCGGGATGGATGGCGTCGATTGTCATCGGTCGGCGCATCATCAGCGCCTTTGAGTCGCTGCTCGCGCGGCTGCCGGTCGTGCAGACGATTTACGGCGCCACCAAGCGCTTCATCCAGAGCATGCAGACCGCGCCGATGCAGGGCCAGCGGGTGGTGCTCATCGCCTTTCCGTCGTCGGAAATGAAGGCCGTGGGTCTGGTGACGCGCATCATCGAGGAGCAAGGCAGCGGCAGACAGCTTGCGGCGGTTTACGTGCCGACTGCGCCCAATCCAACCTCAGGCTATATCGAAATCGTGCCCGTGGAAGATCTGGTCGCAACCGACTGGACAATGGAAGAGGCCATGACCTTTGTCATGACAGGGGGCGCTACGTCGCCGGATCAGGTGCGCTTTGCCAAACCGCCGCAATCTTCTGCGTCGGATTGACACGCTGCGACAATAAGCGATGCTCTGACATCGTTGTTCCGTTTTTGCGCTATTTCACTTCTTTTTTCATCGACCATGATCTTCATTACTGGCGGCGCCGGTTTCATCGGCGCCAATTTCGTCCACCACTGGCTGGGCCAGTGCGAAGAACCCGTGCTGGTGCTCGACGCCCTCACTTACGCGGGCAATCTGGAGAGCCTCGCCCCCGTGCAGGACGATGCGCGCTATCAGTTCGCGCAGGTCGACATCTGCGACCGTCCCACTGTTGCCGCGCTGCTCACCCAGTACCGCCCGCGCGCAATCCTGCACTTCGCCGCCGAGAGTCATGTCGACCGCTCCATCCACGGCCCCGGCGACTTCATCCGCACCAATGTGCAGGGCACTTTTGAACTGCTCGAAGCCGCCCGCGCCTATTGGAGTGATCTACCCGAGGCGGGAAAAGCCGCATTCCGCTTCCTGCATGTCTCCACCGACGAGGTCTACGGCAGCCTCTCGCCCACCGACCCCGCCTTCACCGAGATCACGCCCTACACGCCCAACAGCCCCTATAGCGCGAGCAAGGCTGCTTCCGACCATCTGGTGCGCGCCTGGCATCACACCTACGGCCTGCCGGTGCTCACCACCAACTGTTCCAACAACTACGGCCCCTATCAGTTCCCCGAGAAACTCATCCCGCTGATGATCCACAATGCCCTGGCCGGCAAGCCGCTGCCGGTCTATGGCGACGGCCAGAACGTGCGCGACTGGCTGTATGTGGAGGATCATTGCCGCGCCCTCGCCCGCGTGCTCGAAGCGGGCAGGGTCGGCGAGACCTACAACGTCGGCGGCCATAATGAGGTGAAGAACCTCGATGTGGTGCACACCCTGTGCGATCTGCTCGACGAACTGCGCCCCAAGACCGACGGCAGCAGCTACCGGGCGCAGATCCGCTTCGTCACCGACCGCCCCGGCCATGACCGGCGCTACGCCATCGACGCGGGCAAGATCGCGCGCGAACTCGGCTGGACGCCGCAGGAAACCTTCGCCACGGGCCTTGCGCGCACCGTGCAGTGGTATCTCGACCATCCCGACTGGGTGGCACATGTCACCAGCGGCGAATACCGCCAGTGGGTCGGCAAGCAGTATGGAGGCGGCCATGCCAACGATTAGCATGTTCTACGGGATTGTTATCTATCTCTATTTTTTCGACGATGAGCGTCACAAGTTGCCGTACATCCATGCCAAGTATCAAGGCCAGGACGCTTCATTTTCGATTCTCGATGGCAGCCTGTTGAGTGGTGCTCTGCCGCAGCCTAAGGTGCGCCTGGTTCAGGCGTGGATCGAAATCCACCATGAGGATTTGATGGCTGATTGGGAGTTGGCGGTGAACGGACAAACACCCTTCCCGATTGATCCATTGCGTTGAGGTGAGGCTATGGAAAGTGTCACTCGTGTATTACCTAGAGACGACTTTACTTTGGAACTGTGGTTTGACAATGGCGATCATCGTCTCTTCGATATGACCCCTTATCTGGATAAAGGGGTTTTTACCCGATTGAAAGACTTGGCGGAATTCAAGCGGGCTTATGTTTGCTTTGATACGGTTTGCTGGCCAGACAATCTGGACATTGCACCGGAAACGCTGTTTGATCGTTCGGTTCCTTTGCAGGCGGTAACCAATGGATAAAAAGGGGGGGGGCAGATCGACGCCGCGCCTGCTGCTGCTGGGCGCCGACGGCCAGGTCGGCTGGGAACTGCGCCGCGCCTTGTTGCCGCTGGGCGAGGTGCGGGACATGAACCGCGCGCAAGCCGATCTCACCGATCTGGACGGCCTGCGTGCCTTGCTGGCGCGAGAACAGCCCCATGTCATCGTCAACGCCGCCGCCTACACCGCCGTGGACAAGGCCGAGAGCGAGCCCGACCTCGCCCGGCGCATCAACGCCGACGCCCCGCAAGTGCTGGCCGACCATGCCGCCGCCCATGATGCCTGGCTGGTGCACTACTCCACCGACTACGTGTTCGACGGCACCAAGCCTGCGCCCTACACCGAGAGCGACGCGCCCCATCCGCAAAGCGTCTACGGCCAAACCAAGCTCGCCGGCGAACGGGCGATTGCCGCCAGCGGCTGCCGCCATCTCATGCTGCGTACCTCCTGGGTGTACGCCGCGCGTGGCGGCAACTTTGCCAAGACCATGCTGAGGCTCGCCGCGGAGCGCGACAGCCTGCGGGTGATTGCCGACCAGTTCGGTGCGCCCACCAGCGCCGAGTTGATCGCCGACGCCACCGCGCTGCTGCTGCACCGCCTGCGCACCGACCCGGCACTCGCCCAGCGCGCCAGCGGCCTCTATCACCTCACCGCGCAGGGCAGCACCTCCTGGCACGGCTATGCGCAATTCGTCATCGCAGCGGCTTTGGCGCGCGGCATGACCTTGCGCTGCGCTCCCAACGCGGTGCAGGCCATCGGCACCGCCGATTACCCGCTGCCCGCCCCGCGCCCGGCCAACTCCCGGCTGGATTGCAGCAAACTGCAAACCACCTTCGACCTGTACCTGCCGCCCTGGCAAACCCAGGTGCAACGCCTGATCGACGAGCTTCCCCTATGACCCCATCCCGCAAAGGCCTCATCCTCGCCGGCGGCTCCGGCACCCGGCTCTACCCCGTCACCCAGGCGGTGAGCAAGCAACTGCTGCCGGTGTACGACAAGCCGATGATCTATTACCCGCTGTCCGCGCTCATGCTCGCGGGCATTCAGGATGTGCTCATCATCTCCACCCCGCAGGACACCCCGCGCTTTGCTCAGTTGCTGGGCGATGGCAGCCAGTGGGGTCTGAATCTCCAGTACGCCGTGCAGCCCTCGCCCGACGGTCTGGCGCAGGCCTTCGTCATCGGCCGCGACTTCATCGGCGATGCGCCCAGCAGTCTGGTGCTGGGCGACAACCTGTTCTGGGGCCACGATCTGCAAGCCTCGCTGAAACAAGCGCATGCCCAGCGTGAGGGTGCCACGGTCTACGCCTACCACGTGCACGACCCCGAACGCTATGGCGTGGTCGAATTCGACGCGACGGGCCGCGCCATCAGCATCGAGGAAAAGCCCGCCCAGCCGAAAAGCAGCTACGCCGTCACCGGTCTGTACTTCTACGACCAGCAGGTATGCGACATCGCCGCCCACCTCAAGCCCTCGCCGCGCGGCGAGCTGGAGATCACCGACGTCAACCGCGTCTATCTGGAACAGGGCCAGTTGCAGGTGCAGACCCTGGGGCGCGGCTACGCCTGGCTGGACACCGGCACGCACGACAGCCTGCTCGAAGCGGGGCAGTTCATCGCCACCATCGAGAAACGTCAGGGGCTGAAGGTGGCCTGCCCGGAAGAAATCGCCTGGCGCAACGGCTGGATCGACGCCGCCCGGCTCGAAGCATTGGCCGCGCCGATGAAAAAGAACGGCTACGGCCAGTACCTGCTGCGTCTGCTGACCGAGGAGAACGCATGAAGGTCATCCCCACCGCGCTGCCCGAAGTGCTCATCCTGGAGCCCAAGGTGTTCGGCGACGCCCGCGGCTTCTTCTTCGAGAGCTACAACCGCAAGACCTTCGCGTTGGATACCGGGGTGGATGTGGAATTCGTGCAGGACAACCATTCCAGATCGGCCCAGGGCGTGCTGCGCGGCCTGCACTATCAACTCGTCAAGCCGCAGGGCAAGCTGGTGCGGGCGGCGACGGGCAAGGTGTGGGACGTGGCGGTCGATCTGCGACGCAGCTCGCCACGCTTCAGGCAGTGGGCGGGCGTGGAACTCTCCGCCGAAAACCAGCGCCTGCTGTGGGTGCCGCCGGGATTCGGGCATGGCTTCGTGGTGCTGAGCGAAACCGCGGACTTTCTCTACAAGACCACCGAATACTGGTACCCGGAATACGACCGCAATATCGCCTGGAACGACCCTGAACTGGCCATCGCCTGGCCGCTGGCTGGACTGAACCTGCCAGACGGTCAACCGAGCCTGGCGGCGAAGGATGCAGCGGCGCCGAAGCTGGCACAGGCCGAGGTTTACGACTGAGCGGCTGCAGCCCAGCCGGTTTCCAGCCAGCCGGCCCAGTCGGCCGCACCGTTGCGCCGCGCTTGCGCCGCGGCGGCCGACCAGTCGTAATCCACGGCGATCAGCGCCACCTGCCAGCGTCCGCGCTCGCTGCGTTCGCACAGGGCGTAGCGCGCGTGCGGGCTGCCGTTGCGGATCCAGTGCAGGCCGCCGTGGTCGTCGTCATAGGCCTGCAGCCCGACGCTGCCCGCGTTGACCACCAGCGGGCCGCCCGGCACCTGCATCACGGCGGGGTGGTGGCTGTGGCCGCACACCAGCAGCTCGGCATCGATCCCGGCACAGCGCGTGCGCACTTCGTCGGGCGTGGCGGCGCGCACCCCGGCGGGTTCGGCCGCGTCGACGGTTTCGAGCAGGTATTCGAGATCGCTGTCCGGCCGTCCATGCACCATCAGCACGCCGGGCAGCGGCTCCAGGCGTGCGGGCAGGGCGGCGAGCCAGTCGCGCTGCGTTTGCGTGGTGTGCTCGAAGGCGTATTGATCGGAGGCGCCGCCGGGGCCCTGGGAGCAGGCGAGCAACTGCCGCTCGTGATTGCCCGCAATCGTCGGCAGGTTCAGCGCCATCAGGCGCTCGGCGGTCTCGTGCGGCCAGAGCGGGCCGCTCAGCAGATCGCCGCAGTTCACGGTGAGTACCCCCAGACCTGCCGCATTCGCGTCAGGCCCCCCGAGGGGGTCAAGAAAACTTGGGGCGGCCCGGCGTTTTCTTGAGAGTTCGGCCCCACGGCGGGCGATGTCGGCCAGCACCGCGTCGAGCGCGGGCAGGTTGCCGTGAATATCGGAGACGATGGCCAGGCGCATGATGCAAACTCGCAGAACGGGGGTTGGAAGACCTCATCTTGCCACAATGGAAACTCCGATTGTTCGACGCAAGATCCGGCGCACTGAAATAATGCGCGCATGCCCGCCCGACATCCCCCGCTTCTCGATCCCGCAACCGCGCTGCTGCTTACTCTTCCCCCTTTGTTCTGGGCCGGCAATGCGGTGGTGGGACGGCTGATGGTGGGGCAGATTCCGCCGCTGGCGCTCAGTTTCTACCGCTGGTTGTTCGCGCTGCTGCTGGCGCTGCTCATCGTCGGGCCCGATCTCTGGCGCCATCGTGATGTGTTGCGCCGCAGGTGGAAGTCGCTTGCCGTCATGGGCATTCTGGGCGTGGGCAGCTATAACTCGCTGCAATACGTGGCGCTGGAAACGACCACGCCGCTCAACGTCTCGCTCATCACGTCGAGCGCGCCGGTGTTCATTCTGCTGATCGGCGGCGCGTTCCACAGGCAGGCCGTGGGGCGGGCGCAATGGATCGGCGCGCTGCTGTCGATCGCCGGGGTGGCGCTGGTCGTGGCCAAGGGCAACCTGGCGCATCTGGCGACGCTGCATTTCGCGCCGGGCGATCTTCTCATGCTGGTGGCCGTGTTTCTCTGGGCGATCTACACCTGGGAACTGCGGCAGCGGCCGCTCGGTCTGGCGCCGATGACTTCGCTGACGGCGCAGATGATGTGGGGCGTGCTGGCCATCCTGCCCTTCATGCTGGCCGAGCGCTGGACATCCGGCCAGACTCCGCATTGGGGCGGCCCGGTGTGGCTGGCGCTGGCCTATGTGGCGGTGCTGCCTTCGCTGCTGGCCTATTGGTGCTGGGGCAGCGCAGTGGGCAAGGTCGGCGCGCAGATTCCGGCTTACTTCGGCAACCTCGCGCCTTTGTTCGCCGCGCTGCTGAGCTGGCTGTTCCTGCACGAAACCATCCACTGGTACCACCTGTGGGCGGCCCTGCTGATCTTCGCCGGGATTCATGTGGCGCTCAACGCGCGCCAGCCGCCGGTGCCGCTGGAACAGGAATTGTGAAGTTTTTCACACCATCCGCGGTTCAAATGCGGCCTCCTGGAATGGGGCGTTGTGGTCTATTGCCTGCGCAGCGTAAAGTGCCCCGCATCGGCAGGGCGGCCGCCTTGCCTTGTGTTGGCCTGTGCGCTGGCCTATCCCGCAACCGTCCCCTGAATGACTTTCGAGCCGACCGTCAACGGCGCTGATCCCGATACCTTGACCTGCGGCACGGACCGGCAGGCCGAGTTGCCGCTGTCGGCGCCTGGCGAGCGCAACCTGGCGCCGACGCCCGTCTTGCAGCGCTGGATACGCCGCACCTACTGGACGCTGTTCATCACCTTCATCGTGCTGGCGCTGATCTATGCGGCCGCCTCCTGGCGGAATCAGCGGGAGATGCTCGATGGCTCGATCGACACCAGCTCCAGCTTTCTGGTGAGCGCCACCCAGTCGTACTTCCAGGGCTTTTCGTCGGTGCTCGAAGCCACCGGCGCCGACCTCCAGGACAAGGCCGACCTGCTGCATCACCCCGAAGTCCTGCAGATCCTGCTCGAACGCCGGCAGGCCCTGCTGCCGGGCTCGCTGTCGATCAACATCGTGTCGCCCGACGGCCGCTTGCTCGGCAGCTCGCTGCGCTCGGACAGACTGCCCGATCTGCGGCACGATCCCGCGGTCATGCAGACCTTGGCGCGGCTGCGCGCGCTGCCGCATGAAAACGGGCTCGTCATCGGCCGCCCGCTGGTCGGGCCGATGACGGGCAAGTGGGTGATTCCGCTGCTGCGCGAAATGCCTGCCGGGCAAACCCATCCGCCGTTCTACGTCGTCGCCGCGGTCAGCACCCAGACCTTTCTGCAGCAGACCCTGGCCAACACCGTGCTGCCCTACAGCGGCATCGCCGCCATCCTCGCGCGCAGCGATGGTTATGTGCTCGCCCGCTGGCCGGCGCCGACGGATGGCTCTTTCTTCTCCAGACCGCAGACGGGGGCCTTTGCCCAGTCCCTGGCCGATCATCCGGCATCTTCCAGTGCGCATTACGACGGCTGGGTCGCGGCGGATGACTCGATGCGCATCGGCAGTTGGCAGCGCCTGCCGGCCTATCCCGATCTGGCCGTCGCCGTCTCGGTGCCGAGCAGCCTGCTGTGGACGCAATACCTGGGTACCGTCTGGCCGCCGATGGTGGGGCTGGGGTTGCTGCTGTTGCTGCTCACCGTGCTGTACCGCTATGCCATGGGGAGAATCGTGCGCGAACAGGCGCTGGCGCAGGCGCAGCAGCAATGGCTGCGCACGCTGGCCATCACCGATCCCCTCACCGCCGTGGGCAACCGCACCCTGCTGCGCGAGCGGCTTCAGCTTGCTCTGGAGAAGGCGTGGTCGCACCAGGGCGAATTCGGCCTGCTGCTGCTCGATCTCGACGGCTTCAAGCAGGTCAACGACGCCTATGGCCATTCGGCGGGCGACGCGCTGCTGCGCGAAACCGCGCAGCGCCTGAAGTCCATCCTGCGCGAAGGCGAGGTCATGGCCCGCATGGGCGGCGATGAATTCGCCGTGCTGCTGACCGAGGATTTCGGCGGCGAGACCGCAGCCGAGGCGGCGGCGCAGCGCATCCTCGCGGCATTGCGCCAGCCCTTCGATCTGGGCGTGGGGCGGCAGGCGTCGATTTCGGTCAGCCTGGGCTGCGCGCTTTACCCGCAGGACGGCGGCGATGCCGAAACCCTGCTGCGCCGCGCCGATCTGGCGCTCTACGCAGCCAAGGCCGCCGGGCGCGATCGCTACCTGCGCTTCAAACCCGATTTTGAGCACGAGGCACAGCGGCAGAAAAGCCTGCTCGAAAGCGTGGAAGCCGCCTTGCAGCAGGGGCGGCTGTCGCTCAACTATCAACCCATCGTCGCCATAGGCGGCGACCCGGCGCGCCCCGCGGTGGTGGGCGTCGAAGCCTTGCTGCGGCTGCAGACCGAGCAGGGCGGGCAGATGCTGGCGGCCGATTTTTCCAGCGTGCTCGATCACGGGCGGCTGGCGCGCGCCATCGGCCGCTTCGTGCTCGACCAGGCGCTCGGCCAGGGCGCGCTGTGGCAGGCCGAGGGCCTGGAGCTGCACATCGCCGTCAACATCAGCGCCGAGCATCTGCTGGCGCCCGAGTTTCTGGGCGATGTGCATCAGGCACTGCGCAATCATCCCGGCTTTCCCGCCAGCGCGCTGATGCTCGAAGTGACTGAATCGGCGCCGCTGCGCAATCTGGAGCAGGCGCGGCAGGTGCTGCAGGCCTGCCAGGATCTCGGCCTGAGCGTGGCGCTCGACGACTTCGGCACCGGTTCGGCCTCGCTCACCTATCTGCAGCAACTGCCCGCGCAGTCGATCAAGATCGACCAGTCTTTCGTGCGCGACATGGTCAACGATCCCAAAGACTTCGCCATCGTCTCCGCCGTGGTCACCGCGGCCAATCTGCTCGGGCTGGAGGTCATCGGCGAAGGCGCCGAGACGCTGGAGCATCTCTCGGTGCTGGCGGCGATGAACTGCACCCTGGCGCAGGGTTACGCCATCGCCCGCCCGCTGCCCGCAGACGCCGTGGCCACCTGGGTGCAGACCTGGGTGCGGCCCAGGGCCGACCTGCACACCACCGAGTTTCCGCGCGAAGTCGAGGTGGCGCAGTTGCGCCGTGTCGAACGGCTGCAGCAGGCGGTGCGCGGCGAGGCGCCGTTTCCCGATCATGTGCTCGATGTCGCTGCGGAAAACCAGTGCCACCTCGGTCTTTGGCTCAATGGTCAGGGGCGCCTGTATTACGGCCGCGACCCACGCTACGCCCTGCTGTTAGAGCAGCACAGCGAAATCCACGAGCTCGCGCGCCAGGCCAAGGCCGCGCTCGACCTGGGCGACCTGAACGCCGCGCGCCGCTTGGGTCAGGACGTGGCCGAACTCAGCGCCATCGTGCTCGCCGGCATCCGTCAGCTCAGCGCCACACCTCAGGATTGAGCGGCAGCGGCGGCGGCCACGATTTCTCCCAGCTCGATCACCGCCAGCGCATAGAAGGCCGACTGGTTGTAGCGGGTGATGACGTAGAAGTTGTCCGTGCCCAGCACATAATCGGGGTCTGCACCGGCATTGGGCAGTTGCACCACGGCCAGCTTGCCCGCATGGGCGCGGGCCTGCGGCAGCAGCGGCAGCCCCAGCGCCACGAGATGGTCGGCGGTGAAGGTCGGTGTGATGTCGGGCGCGAGCAGGGTATCAAGCGTGGCCTGCGGCAGATCGGGTGGCAACTGCAGCGGGAAGTGCGCAGGCTGCCCTCGCACCCAGCCCTTGGCCGCCAGATAGCTGGCCACCGAGCCGATGGCGTCGGCCGGGTCGTTGATCAGATCGATGCCGCCGCCTTGGTCGAAGTCCACCGCGTATTTCAGGATGCTCTCGGGCATGAACTGCGGCATGCCGATGGCCCCGGCGTAGGAGCCGCGCACCTGCAGCGGGTTGCGCGCATCCTGCGCGCACCACTGGAAAAAATCGCCGAGCTGCACGCCGAAGTAGGCGCTGCGGTCGCGCGGCGCCTGCTCGGGGTAACGCAGCGCGAGAGTGGATAGCGCATCGACCACGCGGAAGTCGCCCATATTCCGACCGTAGATCGTCTCCACCCCGAGGATGCCCGCGACGATGTGCGGCGGCACGCCATAGCGCTCCTGCGCCCGCTGGAACCACACGCCGAACTCCTGCATGAAATCGCTGCCCGCATCGATGCGCAGGCTGTCGAGAAAGCGGCTGCGGTAAACCTTCCAGTTCCTTTTGCCCGGCGGACCCGGCAGGATGAGCCGGGCCACCGTCGGGTTGTATTGCGCCCGTGCGATCAACCGCGCCACCAGCGCTTCCGGCAGGCCGTTGCGCTGCACGATGCGCTCGATCAGCGCCTGCACTGCGCTGGCGTTCCAGTCGCCCAAGGTCGCGGCAGGCGGCGGGGCTGAGGCGGCTGCGCTCTGTGCCCGAGCGGCAGCGGGGAGCAGCGCCCCGAGCGCCAGCGCAGCGCCGGTTCGCAGGCAGCGGCGGCGGTGTTCTGTAGCGGGATGGAATGGCGAAGGTTTCGGCATCATCGATGCGGCATGCGAAGCAATGTGGATATGTTCGCACGAAGGCCGTTTCTCCTGGCGCCTGAGTGCAGGAATCGGCGGCCGGCAGGTCGCGGACGGGCGCCTAGGAGCCTGTCGGACTTGGGGCGTCGATAGCGAAAAACGGCCCCGGCGAGGACAGTTTTTGCCGATTTCGCCGGGCAATAGTCGAACTATTGCCCAAGAAAACGGTGAAAAATGGACCGGCGAG